>Ga0163215_100106_pt1 | contig 247252 bp, 226 predicted proteins | sample SynspAceP_FD_185934 | JGI IMG/M metagenome (GOLD analysis project Ga0163215, IMG submission 185934) | Saline lake microbial communities from Ace Lake in Antarctica - Synechococcus sp. Ace-P (Hybrid Assembly) | ecosystem: Environmental > Aquatic > Non-marine Saline and Alkaline > Saline | place... | reverse complement strand
CTTCAGACCCCACCGTTGGCCAGTGACGCCCTTGCCATTCAGATTGTCTTCCCCTCGGTCGGGGTGACTCCACCTTCTTTCAGGTGGACGGGTTTGCCGGCTTCGCCGGGCAAACAAAAAAGGAGCCCGAAGGCTCCTTTTTCTTTGACTACCCGAAGGTGGTCAGATCAACGCACGCCAGAGGCCCGCAGGGCTGCCGGAGTGAACTGATTGTAGCTCGGGTTGTAGTCGAACTGCGGAGCAGACTGCTCTTCAGTGTACATACCCAGAGCGATGTAACGACCTGCCAGCAGGTCATACAGGGTTTCGATGGTGTAACCAGGCAGCTTCGCCTCGTAGTTGAATGCCAGGTGGCCTTCACCTACGCGCCACAGAGTGCCACGACCGTCGTAGTGATCAGCCAGAGTGATCATCCAGGTGTCTTCATCCACGAAGAAATTACGCTGGGCGTAAATGTGGCGCTGACCGTCCTTGACGTTACCCTGCACTTCCCACACGCGATGCAGCTCGAAACGGGTGTGCTCAGGATTGATGTGACCTGCCTGGAGCACGTCATCATATTTGACTTCACGATCAGCCATTTTGTAGCTGTTGTACGGGATGTAAACTTCCTTCTTGCCAACCAGCTCCCAGTTGTAACGATCAGGTGCGCCGTTATACATGGAGAAGTTGTCAGAAGTACGCATACCGTCCGAAGCAGTACCTGGACCGTCATACGCTACCTGAGGTGCGCGACGTACGCGACGCTGGCCAGCGTTGTAAACCCACGCCATGCGTGGCTCTTTCAACTGATCCAGGGAGTCGTGTACCAGCAGCACGTTACCGGCCAAACGCGAAGGCGCATTCACACGCTGCTTGAAGTACAGCAGGGTGTTCGGGACGGTGGACTCGTCCACATCGGACATCTGAGCCGGATAACCTACTTCCTCTTCCATCTTGATGAGGGTGTAAGAACCGTTAGCCTGCGGCATGGCCTGCATGTACCAGCGCTTTACGTTCAGGCGGTGGCGGGTGTTGTGGTTCCACACCACTTCAGCGCCAGACTTGGGAATCGGGAAAGCGAAGGTGCCGTGGGAGAATCCCTCGATACCGTCACCGCCGTTAACCAGCTTGGCCTGGCCAGCTGTTTGCTTGACCTGGTCGTACACCGACTGTGGGTAACCCGCAGTACGATGGCTCTTGTAAACAGGCATCTGGAAGGTTTCTGGGTAGCGCTCGAACAGAGCAACCTGGCCAGGGGTCAGGTGATCACGGTGTTCCTGGTAGTTCTGGGCAGTGATCACAAACTCGGGCTGTTCATCGGCGAAGGGGTTGGATTGGAAACCATTACCCAGATCCTCACCTGCACCACTGTCCAGACCGCCAGTCCACTCGGGAATGGTACCCGCGGCGTTGCCGGCTTTCTCTGCACCAATCGGCGTCAGGGTATCACCCAGGCTGTTGATTTCTTCCTGCGTCAGGCTTTGTGCCATGACGCTGGATGCCATAAGGCTTAATGCCAGACCACCAGCACCCAGCCATGTTTTTTGCATACGGATCATTATTTTTATCTCCAGTTGCCTGTATTAGAAGCTTACGCCGAAGCTGACAGCGGCAAAGTCGCGATCAACCAAGGTGTTGTACTTGCCATCAAAGAAGTTGGTGTAGCTCAGGCTTGCGTTGTACTTGTTGCCGTAATCAGCATTCACACCCAGGCTCACGGACTTGGCTTTCTCGTTGAAGTTGGGGCTGTAACCCTCAACGTCGTGGGAGAAGGCTACGTTCGGGCTCAGGTTGATACCGGCGATAACGTTGGAATAGTCCAGGGACGCGCGAACGCGGTAGCCCCAGGAGAAGTCGGTGAAATAGCCATCGTTCTCACACCAGCTGTTGGCGCGCGGGGACTGATCAGCGGGATCAGCAGCGTTCTGTGACGAACAAACACCATTGACATCCGGGCTTTGACCAAACAGTGAGTCGCGACCGAACTTGGTTGTGCCATTGCCACTGCCAAGACCACTGATATAGTTGGCACCGACCTCACCAATCAAAGAAAGACGGCTGGCACCCATGACCCGGTCGATGAAGTGCACGGCACTCACAGAAGCCTGCCAGAATTCCTTGCGCTCGTAGCCTGGAATTTCGGTGCCCACCGGAACATTAGCAAAGTCACGATGCGTGTTGTCGCCAGCGGCAATACCCTCGGCCAATGCTGCACGGCTCATATCACCCGAGTTGATCTGCAACGGCATGTTTGGCCGATAGCTCAGCTCACCGGCAACGGAAGCGCCACCCACATCCGTTTGAAAGCTAACTCCATACAGGCGGATATCTTCAGGATACTCAAAGAAATAGCCCGCAGCTCCGCCGGTAGCGCCATCTATACCAGTGACGCTACCTTGCCCCGCAGCAGCTACACCACCTTTAACGTTGGAGTAAATAGGAGCACGGCTGTGATAGTTCATAGCATAGAAGCCGAACTCGGTATCACCCAGCTGGGGTGCGAAATAACGGAAGGCTACGCCAAACTGGCCGCTGTCACTGGCGTCCCGATCCTTTTCGCTCCGCACGATATAAGGAGGAGTACCTGGGACGGGGCCCGCTCCAGGGTTGCCCTGAGGGTAATCGGGACCGGCAAACACAAGACGGTCATTACAGCCTTTGGCAACGGTGTCTGCACCGAAGAAGGTACCGCAGTTATCAACCACTGTCGGCGCCCACTTGAGCTGGTAGAAAGCTTCCATGCTCAAGTTTTCAGTCATACCCTGAGAGAAATACAACATCTCAACCGGCAGCAGACCTTCTTTTACTTCAGCGCCAGGACGGCGGAATGCCGAAACGTCAACTGGGTTAATAGAGTTGATACCGTTCTGAATAAACAGGCCTTCACCCCAGCTGACTACCTGGCGCCCCAGGCGAACGTTGCCGGGGTTATTGCCAATGGTGTAGTTGTGATAGACGAAAGCATCGAGTAACTGCACACCGGAGCCCTTCTGCAGCGGGTCGCGACCGGAATCACTGATGTCATAGAAGCGCTGGCTGCCGTCTTTGGTCTCGAAGTCGTACCAATAGTTGCCACGCAGGAAGGCACCAGAGTCACCGTAGCGGAGCTCTACATCGTGCGAACCTTTGAAGATCTTGGAAAAGATGTCACCGCTCTTATAGTTCAGACGACCATCGTCAGATGTTCTAGCGGCCGCCTCACCACCACTGCGGGTATAAATGAAGCGCTTGTCTGGGCTGGCGGTCGACATACTGGCGCCAATCGACATCTGCGAGTCGATCTGACCGCTGATAGGACCGATGTTGAAATTAGCTGCGTTTGCAGAACCTGTGAAACTGGCCAGGCCGATAGCCAGAGGCAAGGCCGCGAGCGACCAAGCATGCATTTTTTTTGTCATTGTGCTGCTCCGTTTGGGTGACGTGAACCTGTGTATCAGTAGACACGTTCAGGACAGCAGCAGTCTGGCACGCACTCCGCAGCAAAGACTTGCCCCAGCAGGCCAAATTAATTAACTTAGACGGCCATTCAGGAGATGAATTCGTATTATGGTTTGCATTATTGAGAGCCCACCAAACTCTATTGGACACCTTCTGTTACAGCCTATTGGAATTTTAGCAGTAAATACGGGCTCTAGAGCGGCACTCGTGACTGATCAATCGGTCAAAATAATGTAATGCAGAAGGATATTGCTGAGTTATGCCGCTGTATTTCAACCTCTTCACCCATTTGGGTTAGGAATGATTTTGCCATTGCACGCTGTTGCGTAACGTATCGCAGTGCGAAACTGCATTTCATCAACTAGCTGCCTCGGAATGGATGGATTGCTCAGACAAAAGGTATTCGATGAAGATTGAAGGGTTCAAATCAACGAACGGACCGCGCGTAGGCGAACGTGTATTCTGGATCCCTGTTATTGATCAGGCACTGAAGCAATACGAGCGGGCCTTGGCTCATTCCAGCCTGATGCAGAACCTGTTGACCGGCAATGCTCAGGGCAGCGGCTTTATCGATCAGGCCTCCTGTTCGCTGATATGGGAAGAAGCTACGCGCCTATCGGATGATTCGCTTTTTGGCCTGCGTCTGCCGCGTCTGTTCTGCCCTACTCCTTTCAACGCCATTGCCCTTGCGGCCCAGGCCTGCCCTAACCTTGGTGCGGCCATCAATAATCTGACTCGCTTTTTCCCGATTGTCAGTACTCAAGTAAAACTGGAAATTCGTGCTTTTGACGACGTGGTGCACATTATTCTGCAGCCCCAGGGGGCGCCCCATACACAACATCTGGAAGCGTTGACGGGGTACATGTGCAAACAGCTCAATCAGCTGGATCTGGACGATGAGGGCCTGCTCAAGAGTGTCACCCTGGGCCGGCGGATTGAAGACGCGAAGCAGTGCGCACGCATTCTGGACGTTATCGAGGTTGAGGAAGGTGAGCATTACAGCCTGCAGCTCAAACGCAGCTTGATGGATAAGCCGTTGGCGACTGCCGATGCGTTTTTGCTGCCCCGCTTCACCGAAGCCATGCAGGATTTGCTGGCCAATATGCCAAGCAATGATCTGGTTGAGCAGGTTAAACGGCGAATTCACGTGATGCTCGGTTCTGGCGACATGTCTGAAGAACGGGTGGCGGTGCCGATGAATATCAGCCCCCGGCATTTGCGCCGCAAGTTGAGCCAGGAAGGTACGTCCTATGAGCAATTGGTGGATGAAGTGCGCCGTGAATCTGCAATCCGCATGATCAGCGAGGGGCAGCTATCTTTGACCAGCATCGCCTACGAGCTTGGCTTTCTGGACCCCAGTAGCTTTACTCGAGCGTTCCGCCGCTGGACGGATATGAGCCCGACGGCTTTCAAGCGACAGCTGGCAAGTTCTTGAATTAGGGCTGCGACCTTACTGAACGTCAGAATGGATTCCCGCCTGCGCGGGAATGACGGGTGGGGGCGGGAATGAAGCGTGTGGGGTGGGAATGACGAGGTGTGGGGTGGGGAGAAACGGGGTGTTGGGGGAGGCGATTACAATGGCTGATACCTTCACCCCAACCCCGTCATCCTCGCGAACGCGGGGATCCATTTTTGCGGTGAAGGCTCGGAGCTAGCGGGCACCCCCTCAAAGTCAAAAAGGATTTCAGCACTCTCCGCGTCATTCCCGTACCCCACGCACCTTTACCTACCTGCCCCGTCATTCCCGCGCAGGCGGGAATCCATTCTGACCTTCAGCTAGCCAGAACCTGGCAGGACATTCGCTTCGCGATCACTCCGGCTTAACAAACAACAACGTCATCCGATCACTCTCGCCAATCCCCATATAGCGAGCTCGGTCTTCCGTGCCGCCACGCAAGCTTGGCGGCAAACTCCACACACCGTGCGGATGGTCCGCCAGATCTTGCGGGTTCTGGTTGATGGGGCTGCGCGAGACCAGTTCAAACCCAGCCTCCTCGGCCAGATCCACCACCAGCTGTTCATCCACATAACCGGTTTTGACCATATCTTCCAGTGAACTGCCTGGGCGCGCGCGGTGCTCTACCAGGCCCATCATGCCGCCAGGCTTGAGCACGTCGTGCATCTTCTGAAACACTACCTTTGTATCGTCCATGCCTGATGCCAACCAGTTATGCACGTTACGGAACGTCAAGACCCGGTCAGCACTGTTGGGCTCGGCGATCTGCAGCTCGGGGTCGTAGTTGAGTGTGGCCAACTCGACGCGGTCATAGACATTCGCGCGGCTTTGGAGCTTGCGCTCATACTCGCTGCGCGACTTGGCGAAATATTCTGGGCCGCCTTCGGGATCGAAATGCGCGGCGATCAATTTGCCATCCTCACGCAGCAGGGGCGCGAGAATCTCCGTATACCAACCGCCGCCGGGCCAGATTTCGACTACGGTGTGCTCGGGCTTGAGAGCAAAAAAGCTCAGGGTCTGTGCCGGATTGCGATGGGCATCGCGCATGATGTTGGAAATCGACCGTGAGGTACTGGCCACCGCCTGGCGTATGACCTCGATCTCCTCATACTGCAGTACCGGAGGCGCGGTGTCCGAGTTGGGTGCCACTTGTGCCTGGGCCCCGGTCACTACAGCCACACAGGTGATGCCTAGCATTAATCGCCTCAACAAAAACCGCATTCTCTCTCCTTAACTCAATAATGTTGAATTTCTACTATTACCCTAACAGTTGGATACACAAGGGTCATGTTCTTGATGGGTTTTTTCTTACCGAGCTGTAACAATCAGCTCCAGCCTGACTCCAATCAGCAAACCGCCAGAGGACACCCACCGTGCGCGATACGTTACCCCTGCTGGACAATCTGTCCTTCCCTGCCATCGCCCGCAAAGGACTGGATACGCTACAGGTCAATCTCACCTACACCTGTAATCAGCGGTGCCTGCACTGCCATGTCAATGCCGGGCCAACGCGCACGGAAGCAATGAGCGATGCGGTCCTGGGTAACCTGTATGACGTGATTGATGCCCATTCGGTTCAAATGCTTGACCTGACCGGGGGCGCGCCGGAAATGCATCCGCGTTTCCGTGACATTGTGCAGCACGCCCGCGAGCAGGGGTTGCAGGTGATCGACCGCTGCAATCTGACCATCCTCAGCGAGCCCGGTTACGAGGGGCTGGCCGAGTTTCTTGCCGAGCATCAGGTGCGGGTGTCCGCCTCCCTGCCCTGCTATTCACGGGACAACGTCGACAAACAGCGCGGCGATGGCGTTTTTGTGCGCAGCATCGAAGGCCTGCAAATGCTCAACAGGCTTGGTTACGGCCAGCCCGGCAGCGACCTGGAACTGAACCTGGTCTTCAACCCGCAGGGCCCTACCCTGCCGCCGCCTCAGGCTGCATTGCAGGCTGACTACAAAACCCATCTGGCGGAAGACTTCGGCATCGTCTTCAATCAATTGCACACCATTACCAATCAGCCGATTGCGCGCTTTGGCAGTACTCTGGTCAGCAAGGGTCAGTTCAATGATTACATGCGGTTGTTGCGGGACAATTTCAGCGAAGGAAACATGGCCGATCTGATGTGCCGCAGCACGGTGAGTGTGGACTGGCAGGGGTATCTGTATGACTGCGACTTCAATCAGATGCTTGATTTGCCGATGAGCATAGTGGCCAGGGATCGTAGCCATTTGCGCGATCTGCTCGGCAGCGATATGCGCAATAACCCGATTGTGACCCGTGACCATTGTTTTGCCTGTACCGCCGGACAGGGCTCGAGCTGTGGTGGTGCGTTGGGGTAAACCCTGTTCGCGGTCAGGCGACCGCTCCTACCAGGGTCGGCGCCAGTACAAGGCTTTTTGGTAGGAGCGGCGGCCCCGTCGCGAAAGGGTTTACAGCCATTTTGACTAAGAGATAAGTATGCAAGTGACCAGTTGGATGGGCGTTTTCTTCTGGGGATTTCTGGTGCTGTATGGCGTGCTGATGTATTGCCTGTCGCCGCGCGCGGTAACGCTGGGCGGTTTCTTCCATGGTGAAGATAGCCAAGGCCGCAAGGCGTCGCCATTCCTGCTCACCGCCAGCATCTTCATCAGCTGGATCTTTGCCAAATCGGTAACCAACGCAGCCAACCTGGGCGCCGAATACGGCCTGGTTGGCGGCCTGGCTTATGCCACTTACTGGTTGTCCATCCCGCTCTGCGGTTTTGTGATCTATCGCCTGCGCCGCCGCTTCGGCGCAACCGGGATGGTCAGTTTTCTGACCTCGCACTATGGCCGTGCCGCGGCACTGGCGTTCTCGGCTGCCATTCTGATCCGCCTGTTCAACGAGGTATGGAGCAACACGGCGGTGGTTGGCGGCTATTACGGCGACACCGGCACACCTGCCTTTATTGGCTCAGCGCTGCTGTTCACTGCCGTGACTCTTGCCTACAGTCTGCGCGGCGGCCTGCGCAGTTCGATCCTGACTGACGCAGCCCAGGCAGCGATATTCATCATCGCCCTGGTCTGGGTGCTGGGTCTGGTGCTGCCGCAACACTCGCCCGCCGAGCTGATGAGCACCAGCAACTGGGCGATGAACGCCGGGGTGGACCTGTTGCTGGTCGCGGCGTTGCAAATGGTCAGTTATCCCTTCCATGATCCGGTGCTGACCGACCGCGGCTTTATCACCGAGGAGCGCAGTATGGTGAAGGCTTTCAGCCTTGCCGGCGCCCTGGGCTTTGTCGCGATACTGGCGTTCAGCCTGATTGGTGTGCATGCGGACCTGGTCGGCGTGGGCCTGTCCGGCAACGTACCGGCGGCACTGGCCAAAACGCTGGGCATCGGTGCTTTGCTGGTGATGACGGTGGTGATGATTTCTGCTGCGGGCTCGACCCTGGATTCGACCTTTTCCAGCCTGGCAAAACTGGTCGGCCGCGAACTACCCGCCATGGCTGGCAAGGATTTGGGCAAGAAGGCCATCGGTATCGGCATGGCCGCCATGGTGATCTTCGCCTTGTTCGGCAATCTGCCTATGTTGACAGGAACCGACATCCTCAAGGCCACGACCATCAGTGGCACCATGGTCATTGGCATAGCCCCGGTGTTTCTACTGCACGGGCTGGTCACCCCGACCCGGCTGGGCTTTCATCTGAGCTTCTGGACTGGGCTGGTGTTGGGCATAGCCCTGACCCTTGGCTGGATACCCGCCAGTTGGGCCATCGGCGATGGGAAACATGCCTTGCTGCTGGGCACCAACCTCTATGGCTTGATGCTATGCACTGCGGGTTATGTGCTGGCCGGCTGGTTTAAAATGAGCGCAGCCCATGCAAGCCGGCCGTAGCTGTCCACTGGATTACCACTTGCCCGCAGACAGCTTTGCCGGCGAGCCACTGTTCGACTGCCAAACGCTCTATGTAGTCGGCGGCCTGTACGGCAACCGACAGGCACTGGCTGCATTGGAAAAGCGCCTGATCGCCGAGCCCGAAGCACGCGCTGTGTTCAATGGCGACCTGCACTGGTTTGACCGCGACCCCGCAGTGTTTGCTGATATAGAAGCGCGGGTGAAGGCGCATCATCTGCTGCGCGGCAATGTTGAGACTGAACTGGGGCGCGAAGGTAACAATGAAGCTGGTTGCGGCTGTGCCTACCCGGACAGCGTGGACGATCATACTGTCAGCCTCTCCAATCAGATACATGCCCAGCTATGCACGACCGTTGCTCAGTTGCCCGGCATGGCGGCGAAGTTAGCTGCGCGTCCGGCCACCGCATTGGTCAGTGTCGCCGGGCAACGCATTGCGATCACCCATGGCGACGAAAGCTCACTTGCTGGTTGGCAATGCGCGCGTGATCAGTTGGCAATCACCGAGCGCCAGCAGGCACTACACGATTGGATGGCTACGCAGCAACTCAAGGTATTGGCGACCAGCCACACGTGCAGCGCGGCGGCCCTGTGCCAGGCAGGCCATGCGGTGATCAATAACGGCGCAGCCGGCATGCCGAATTTCAACAACGGCTGCTATGGATTGGTGACGCGAATCGCCACCCGTGCTCATCCTTCGGCCTTATACCGCGCTCACCTGCAGGGGCTGGTCATTGAAGCTGTGCCGCTTAATTACAACCACGACCAGTTTATCAACGAATTTGATCGGCAATGGCCGGCAGGCAGCGCGGCGGCGGAATCCTATCGCGCGCGAATACTGCGCGGCACGTTAGACGCGCCACAGTCTGCGCTATTGGGCGGGTTCGATCTGGGCCAGACGCTCTGCGCCATGGGCGCTATTGATTAGGGTTTTCAGCGCCGGGTGCCTGGCGCAACACATCATGGTAGATCTGCTCGGCGGCCTGTTTAAGAGCCTGAGCCTGTTCCAGAGTCAGGCTGGTCATGCAGAACAGTTTGAGCGGGATCTCACTGGCCTGTTCGCGCAGGGAGCGTCCAACCGGCGTTAGCCCGATCAACCACTGGCGCTCGTCGTCGATGCCTTTGCAGCGCAGGATCAATTCCTTCTGCTCAAGGCGCTTGAGGATAGGGGTCAGCGTGCCGGAGTCCAGCCGGGTATCTTCGACCAGCTGTTTGATCGGCACCTTGCCTGCCGCTGCATCGTGCTCCCAGAGCGCCAGCATCACCAGATACTGTGGGTAGGTCAGCCCTAAAGGTTCAAGCAGAGGACGGTAAGCGCGGACCATCGCGTTGCTGGCACTGTAAAGTGAGTGGCACAGCTGATTACGCAGCAAAAGAGCGGTACAGGGTTCAGTCACGGTGGTCATCGGCAGCTCGACAGGAGGATGAAGTCGGCAATTATTTTGCGCGCAAGGTATTGACCGGTCAAGCCTGTCCACCTACTATTTTGCGCACAAGATAATCATTTAATTATCTCTGCAACTATTGCTAAAGGAATGCATACCATGAAGACCGTTCTGATTGTGATCATCGCCCTGTTGCTCGCTGGCTTTGCTTTTATCTATTGGCAAAACAGCAGGGTGCCAGAGCTAGGGCATCAAGCAGGCCAATTGAAGCCCCTGAGCGACAACCCCAATGGGGTCTCGACCCAGTCGACAGATCCAGCCAAGTCGGTTGTGCCCCTGCCCTTCAAGGAGGATCAGGCCAGCACCATGCGCGCCATCAGGGAAGCCGTGGCCGCTTACGGTGGCGCCGAGATAATGCGCGAGGAAGCAGATTATCTGCGAGTGGTATTCGTCACAGAGAAGATGCGTTTTCGCGACGATGCCGAGTTTTATCTGGATCCCGAAACCAAGCAGGTGCATTTTCGTTCAGCCAGCCGTGCGGGAAAGTCCGATATGGGCCTGAACGGCAAGCGCTATGAACGCCTGACCGAGCTCTATAACCGCTAAGCCTGTTGTTAGCCCTTTTTGTCGCCTGGAGTATCCAGCACCATGAAAGCCGGAAAAATCGTCGTTGTTCTGCTGATCGCTGCGCTGGTAGCCGGCTTTTTTGTGTTCGACCTGAACCAGTACCTCAGCCTGGAATGGCTGAAGAGCCAGCAGGAGAGCCTCAATGCTCAGGTAGCGGCCAATCCGATGCTGGCAGCGGCGATCTTCTTCGGCGTTTATGTGCTGGTAACTGCCCTCTCCTTGCCAGGCGCAGCGCTGATGACGCTCGCCGGTGGAGCCTTGTTCGGGCTTGGCTGGGGGCTGTTGCTGGTGTCCTTCGCCTCGGTGCTGGGCGCCACTCTGGCCATGATCATCAGCCGCTTTCTGCTGCAAAGCTGGGTACAGAAGCGTTTCGGCAAACGGCTTGATGCGATCAATCAGGGTGTGGATAACGAAGGCGCTTTCTACCTGTTTACCCTGCGATTAGTGCCGGTCTTCCCATTCTTTGTCATCAACCTGGCGATGGGTTTGACCCGCATCAAGGTAACAACCTTCTGGTGGGTCAGCCAGTTGGGGATGCTGCCTGGCACCTTCGTTTATGTGAATGCCGGGCGTGAATTGGGCCAGCTGGAATCGCTCGGTGGCATCCTGTCTCCAGGCCTGATTGGCGCTTTTGTACTACTCGGCGTATTCCCGCTGATCGCCCGCAAGATTCTGGATATGGTCAAAGCCCGGCGCGTGTACAAGGGCTGGAACAAACCAGAGAGCTTCGACCGTAATCTGGTGGTGATTGGTGCCGGCAGTGGTGGCTTGGTCAGCGCGTATATTGCGGCGGCGGTCAAAGCCAATGTCACCCTGATTGAAAAGCACGCCATGGGCGGCGACTGTCTGAACACCGGTTGTGTGCCGTCCAAGGCGCTGATCCGCTCGGCCAAGCTGGCCGCCGAGATCAACAAGGCCCATGAGCTAGGCTACAACGAGGCCAGCGCCAGCGTGAATTTCGCCCGGGTGATGGATCGCATCCAGCGGGTAATCGGCGATATCGAACCCCATGACTCTGTCGAACGCTATACCGAGCTGGGCGTGGAAGTTATTCAGGGCGAAGCGCGCATCACCAGCCCCTGGCAGATCGAAGTCAACGGCCGCGCCCTGACCACGCGCAATATCATTATCGCCGCCGGCGCCAAACCCTTGATGCCGGACATCCCCGGCCTGGACCAGGTGACTGCCTATAACTCCGATACCCTCTGGGGTCTGCGCGAGCAGCCCAAGCGCTTGCTGGTGCTCGGTGGCGGCCCGATTGGCTGTGAACTGACCCAGGCGTTTCAGCGCCTGGGTAGCCAGGTCATTCAGGTGGAGATGGGCTCGCGGCTATTGCCACGCGAAGACGCCGACGCCGCTGAGATCGTCATGCAGCACCTGCGTGATGAAGGTGTGGATCTGCGCCTGCGCCATCAGGCCGAGCGTTTCGAAGTACTGGAAGACGGGCAACAACAGCTGATCGCCAAACAACTGGATGACGGTGAGTATGCGGTGATCCCCTTTGATGCGGTGCTGGTCGCGGTGGGCCGCAAGGCCAATACCAGCGGCTACGGCGCCGAGGAACTGGAGCTCGTGTTGCGCGATAACGGCACCTTGCAGACCAACGAATACTTGGCCACGCGTTTCCCGAACATCTACGCCGTAGGCGATGTGACCGGCCCTTATCAGTTCACCCATGTATCCGCGCACCAGGCATGGTATGCGGCGGTGAATGCGCTGTTTGGCACCTTCAAACGTTTCAAGGTGGATTATCGGGTGATCCCGCGCGTGACCTTTACCGATCCTGAAGTGGCAAGCGTTGGCTTGACCGAGACCGAAGCCCGTACCCAGGAAATCGATTACGAAGTCACCCGCTACAACATTGATGACCTCGATCGTGCGATTGCCGACCAGGCTGCGGTGGGCTTCGTCAAGGTGCTTACCGTGCCTAGCAAGGACCGAATTCTGGGCGTGACCATTGTTGGTCAGCATGCTGGCGAGCTGCTTGCCGAGTACGTATTGGCGATGAAGCACAACCTGGGGCTGAACAAGATTCTGGGCACCATTCACAGTTACCCGACCATGGCTGAGGCGAACAAATATGCCGCCGGCGAGTGGAAGCGTGCGCATGCGCCAGCGGGCGTACTGCGCTGGGTTGAGCGCCTGCACCGTTGGCGATTGGGCCGCTAGCGATGCGGCTTTCGGTCGTTATACCGGTACTGAACGAGGCAGCAGGGATACAAGATGCCCTGCTGGCACTGCAGGCCGTGCGTGACGGAGTTGAACTGATTGTGGTGGATGGTGGTAGCACTGACGGCACTCGTGAGCTGGCTGCGCCGTTGGCGGACAAGGTGTTGACCTCGGCCCCAGGGCGAGCGCGGCAGATGAATGCGGGTGCGGCAATGGCGACCAGGGATGTGTTGGTTTTTTTGCATGCCGATACCCGTTTGCCTGAGGGGTTTGTGGGGATGGTAACGGCCGCTGTGGGTGGCCAAGCCCCTTTCGCGGCGAGGCCGCCGCTCCCACCAAACCCGAACACCCCAAACCCCAGCTCATCTTCACCCTCACCCGGTAGGAGCGGCGGCCTCGCCGCGAAAAAGTCCCACGCGTCCAACAACAACCCCGTCATTCCCGCGAACGCGGGAATCCATTTTGACCTTCCACCCTACGATTGGGGCCGCTTCGATGTGCGCCTGTCACCCTCCTCCCCAATGCTGAACCTGGTGGCCTGGATGATGAACCAACGCTCGCGCCTGACCGGCATCTGCACCGGCGATCAGGCCATATTCGTGCGCCGCGCGTTATTTGAACAACTGGGTGGTTACGCCGACATCCCGTTGATGGAAGACATAGACCTCAGCCGCCGTCTGCGCAAAATCTCCCACCCAGCCTGCCTGCGCCCCGCGCTGACCACCTCCAGCCGCAAATGGCAGAAACACGGTGTGCTGCGTACTATCTGCCTGATGTGGTGGATACGCTTGCAATACTGGGCGGGCGTGCCGCCTGAGCGGCTGGTGCAGCAATACTACAGCGCGGCAGCAGCGGGCGAATATGCCGCCGCAAAGCCTAGCCCAAAGCGCCCGAAAACTGCCCGTCCCTTGCTGATCTTCGCCAAGGCGCCCCTCCCCGGCACGGTCAAAACCCGGCTGATACCGGCCCTGGGCGCAGAGGGCGCCTGCCAGCTCTATCAGCAACTGCTGATGCATACACTCAATCAAACCCGCGACTGGCCCGGCCCACGCTACCTGTATTGCGCACCGGATATGAGCCATCCGCTGTTTACCCGTCTTGCCAACGAACATCACCTACAGTTGCGCCAACAACAGGGGCAAGACCTTGGGTCGCGTATGCAACAGGCCTTGGCCGAGCACTCGGGAGGGGGATTGTTGATCGGCACCGACTGCCCGCTGATCAGCACCGAGGCCTTGCTGGATGCCGACCAAGCATTGAAAATTCATGACACCGCCATCATTCCCAGCGAAGACGGTGGCTATGTGATGATCGGCCAACGTCAACCCGACCCCGCTGCATTCGTCGCTATGACTTGGAGCCACGCACGGGTGATGGAAGACACCCGCTCACGCCTTGCCACCGCCGGCAAGACTCTGTGGACCGGCCCAATACTCTGGGACCTGGATGAACCTGAAGACCTGCCGCGTTTGACCAGTATCAAACTGCCCTCCCTCTAACATGGCTGTTTTCAACCGGCGAAAGGGCTGGACACTTCTGCACCCGGTCACCGACCACTTATAGTCCCGTGCGGCCAACATCACAGTTGTTTATGCAGATCCATTCCATCTGTGGGACTTAGTTTCGCGCCTGTGCTGCTGACTATATGGTCACGTTCATCCAGCCACGCCGCTGCTTATCCATCCGCCTTCGCAAGGATTTACCCATGTTTGAACTCAGCCCGCGCGTCAAAGATCTGAAACAGCAGCTCGAAGCCTTTATGGATGAGCACATTTACCCCAACGAAGCCCTGTTTTATGAGCAGGTCAAACAGAACAAATGGGGCGCTCCACCGATTCAGGAAGAGCTCAAGGCCAAGGCCAGAAGCATGGGCCTGTGGAATCTGTTCCTGCCACACAGTGAGCGCGGTGCTGGTCTGAATAACGAAGAGTACGGCCACCTGTGCGAGATCATGGGCCGCTCGTCCATCGCACCGGAAGTGTTCAATTGCAGCGCGCCGGACACCGGCAATATGGAAACCATCGAGCGTTACGGCAGCGAAGAACACAAGGAAACCTGGTTGAAGCCATTGCTGGCGGGTGAGATCCGCTCGTGCTTCTCCATGACCGAGCCGGATGTAGCCTCCTCCGATGCGACCAATATTCAGTGCGAGATTCGCCGTGAAGGTGATGAGTATGTGATCAACGGCACCAAGTGGTGGTCATCAGGAGCCATGGCTGACAGCTGCAAGATTGCCATCGTTATGGGCAAGACGGACGCTAACGCGCCCAAGCACCTGCAGCAGAGCATGATTCTGGTGCCGCTAAACACCCCTGGCGTGACCATCGTACGGGATCTGCACGTATTCGGTTATGACCATGCACCGCACGGCCATGCCGAGATCAAGTACGAGAACGTGCGGGTGCCGGTTTCCAATATCCTGCTGGGCGAAGGCCGTGGCTTTGAAATTGCCCAGGGCCGCCTTGGGCCAGGCCGGATTCACCACTGCATGCGCGCCATCGGCGTTGCAGAACGCGCCCTGGAAGCCATGTGCCGCCGCGCGGCTGAGCGGGTCGCCTTCGGCAAGCCCCTGTACAAGCACGGCAGCACCTCGGAAAACATCGCCAAGTCCCGCTGCGAAATCGACCAGGCGCGCTTGCTGACCATCATGGCTGCACGCAGCATGGACCAGTTCGGCAACAAGGTCGCGCGGCAGCAGATCGCGATGATCAAGGCTGTGGCGCCGACCATGCTCTGTAATGTGCTGGATCGCGCGATTCAGGTACACGGCGCCGCCGGCGTATGCCAGGACACCTTCCTCGCCTCCGCCTATGCAAAAGCCCGCACCCTGCGTTTGGCCGACGGCCCGGATGAAGTGCATCTGGGGACTATCGCCAAGCTTGAGATGAGTCGGTATTTGTAAGCTGGGGTTTGCGTATTAGGCAAGACCGCTTGGATTCCCGCCTTCGCGGGAATGACGGGAGGGGTAGCGGGAATGACGCTGGTTGAACACGCCAGTTCAGGCGCGCATACCCGATGCCGTCATCCTCGCGAACGCGGGGATCCATTTTTTCGGGGGAAAGCTCGGAGCTAACGGGCAGAACCCCTAGGTCAAAATGGATTCCCGCCTGCGCGGGAATGACGAGGCCTGAGGCGGAATTGCTCTGCTCCCTACCCCCTCGTCATCCCCGCGAAGGCGGGGATCCAAGCGGGCTTGTATCTATCATCAGTAGCCAGACGAACACGAGACTATAAAAATGAGCACACTCTTTGATCTGACCGGCAAGGTCGCCATCATCACCGGCTCAACCAAGGGCATCGGCAAAGCTATCGCTGAGGAATACGCCAAGGCCGGGGCCAAGGTGGTTATCTCCAGCCGCAAGGCGGACGTTTGCGAGCAGGTCGCCAACGATTTGAAAGCCCAGGGCTTCGACGCCCTCCCCGTCGCCTGCCATGTCGGCGACAAGGCCCAGTTGCAAAACCTGGTCGACAAGACGCTGGAAGCCTACGGCAAGATCGACATCCTGGTATGCAACGCCGCCACCAATCCGGTATACGGCCCAACGCACAACGTCAGTGACGAAGCCTTCGACAAGATCATGGGCACCAATGTCAAAGGCACCTTCTGGCTGTGCAATATGGTCATCCCGGAAATGGTCAAGCAAGGCGGTGGCTCGATTGTGTTGCTGTCGAGCATCGCCGGCCTGCGCGCCAGCGCCAATATCGGCGTGTATGGCATGTCCAAAGCCGCCGAGGCAGGGCTGGCGCGCAACCTGTCCCTGGAGTGGGGGCCGAAGAATATTCGCGTCAACAGCATCGCCCCGGGGCTGATTCGTACTGATTTTGCCCAGGCACTGCTGGACGATCCCGACCGGCTGCGCAAGGTTGAAGAAAGACTACCGTTGCGCCGCGTCGGAGAGCCTGTTGATATCGCCGGAGTGGCGCTGTTCCTGGCTTCGGCGGCCGGCGCTTACGTGACCGGGCAGACCATTGTCGCCGATGGCGGCGATACCATTGCCTGAGCGTAATGACGCTTGATTCACCCGCCTTCTATCACGCCAGGCTCAGGTCTGGCGTGATAGGTTATGGGCCTGACAATTCCAATAGAACAGGACCTTCTAGATGAGCGAAGCGACCCTGATTGATGTGTTACCCGCACACCGTATCGACGAATCCCGCCTGCTGTCCTATCTGACCGGTCGCATTGACGGCGCCGAACAGGGCATGCGCGTGCAGCAGTTTCAGGGCGGCCAGTCCAACCCGACCTATCTGCTGAGCCTTGGCGAGCAGCGCTATGTGCTGCGCAAGAAGCCACCCGGCAAACTGCTACCTTCTGCGCATATGGTTGAGCGCGAATACCAGGTAATCAACGCCCTCGGCAGCACCGACGTGCCGGTACCTACCGCGCGCCTGCTGTGCGAGGACCCGGAGGTCATCGGAACTGCGTTTTACATCATGGACTATGTCGAAGGCCGCGTGCACACCCAGCCCCTGTTGGGCGATGTGGAGCAAAGTCAGCGCCTGCCGATCTACCGCTCGATGATCGAGACCATGGCGCAGTTGCATAACGTGGACTGGAAAGCCGTCGGCCTGGAAAGCTATGGCAAGGCCGAGGGCTACATTCCCCGCCAGATCAAACGCTGGAGTGGCCAGTTCGAAGCCAGCCGTACCGGCGATATGCCCGCAATGGATGCCTTGATGGCCTGGCTGCCCGAGCACATGCCCAAGGACGATCACACCACCATCGCCCATGGTGACTTCCGCATTGGCAACCTGATTCTGCATCCAACCGAACCCAGGGTGGTATCGATCCTGGACTGGGAACTGGCGACCTTGGGCCACCCGCTTTCTGATCTGGCCTACTGCTGCCTGCCTTACCATCTACCCTCAGGGGTGAATGGCGTTAAAGGCATGCTCGGGGCAGATCTCAAGGGCATGGGCCTGCCTGAGGAGCAACAGGTGCTCGACTGGTACTGCCAGTACAGCGGGCGTAGCGAGATTCCAGACTGGAATTTCTTCCTGGCCTTCTCGTTGTTCCGCCTGGCGGCAATTCTGCAGGGTGTTTATCACCGTGCGGTACAGGGTAATGCCAGTAATGCCGACGCGCTGGAGGTGGGCAAGCGCGCGGGGCTGCTGGCCGAGCGGGGTTGGGAGATCGCGCAGAGCAAATAGCCCTTCTACCTGAGGTGAGGCCCGACCTTCCGTGGTAGGAGCCGCGGCCTCGCGGCGAAGCGTAGTTTGTTTCGCGACGGGGCCGTCGCTCCTACCGGGGTGGAGTTATCGCCGGCCCTGCGCGGTAGGAGCCGCGGCCTCGCGGCGAAGATGTATCGCCATTCGATTCATTAGCAAACGGAGACTGCATGTCCAAACCAATCAAACGCGTCCTGCTGACCAACGACGACGGCTGGCGCGGCCCAGGCTTGAAAATCCTGGAAGACATAGCCGAGCAGATCGCCGATGAGGTCTGGATCATTTCACCGGATCTGGACCAGAGCGGCGTATCCATGTCCATCACCCTACATTCGCCTTTGCGCGTGCATCAGTTCGATGAGCGTCGGTTCAGCGTCAGTGGCACGCCCAGTGACTGCGTGCTGCTGGCCGTCGGTGAACTGATGCCGGTACCGCCGGATCTGGTGCTCTCCGGCGTCAACGCCGGGGCGAACATCAGCGATTCAGTGGCCTATTCCGGCACCATCGGTGGTGCGCTGACGGCCACGCTGATGGGCATTCCATCGATTGCGTTGTCACAGGCATATCACAAGGGTAACGAGATTCATTGGGAGACCGCCGCTCACTTCGGTGCTGGCGTTGTCCGTCAACTGCTGAAGAAGGGTTGGCCGACCGACTGCGCGATGAATGTCAACTTTCCCGCCAGTCCCCCCGGCGATGTGACCGGTGTAGCTACCTGCCGTGCCCGAGGCGGCAGTATTGGCGGCATAAATATCGAAAGCCGCCGCGACACCCGCGACATTCCCTATTACTGGCTGGGTTTTCAACGGCAGACCGAGCGCATTATCGGCCTGGATACCGATGTGGGCGCGCTGCGTGCCGGGCGCATCAGCATTTCACCGCTGCGATTCGAGCGCGATATTGCCAGTTGGCAGGTGGATAACCAGAAGATGTCCGAGCAGTTGGGCATCGCCTACCAGAGTGACGATGAATTGGCGGGGGCCGGACAGGATCCGAGCATTGATCATTAAACTCAGCGGCAAGCTTCAAGCTTCAAGCTTCAAGCAAAATCACAGCCCGGCGTAGCCGCTTGACTAACTGAATTGATCTTAATCATGCAGCTTCAAGCTTGCCGCTTGAAGCTCAAAACAAGGAGAACAGCATGCAACGATTTCTAGACAAGGTTGTACTCATCACCGGCGCGGGCAGTGGTATCGGTCGCGCTACCGCCAAACGCATGAGCGCCGAGGGCGCGCGGCTGATGCTGGTCGATCGCAATGAAGACGGTCTCAATGACACTGTTGATGAACTGCCCGCCGGCGCAGAGGTACAGACCCGCACGGTGGATGTGGCTGACGAGGCGGCGGTCGAGCAGTGCGTTAACGAGACCATCGCCCATTTCGGCCAACTGGATGTGCTGTGCAACAACGCCGGGATTGCCGGCGGTGATTACAATATCGCCACGGAGCAAAGCCTGGAGACCTGGCAGAAGATTATTGGGGTCAACTTGTATGGCGTGATGCTGTTTACCAAGTACGCTGCCCGTCAGATGCAGGCGCAGGGTAAGGGCGCCATCGTCAACACCGCCTCCGTGGCGGGTATCCGCTCCGGCGCGGGCGGCAACGCTTATAGCGCGTCCAAGGCCGGTGTGATCAACTTCACCATGACCTCGGCCTGTGACCTTGGTCAGTTCAATATTCGGGTGAATGCGGTGTGCCCGGGGCTGATCGAGACTGGGATGACCAAGCCAGTATTTGATTATGCCCGCTCCAACAACAAGGAGCAGAAGCTCGGCGCCCGTTGCGAGCTGCGTCGCTATGGCCGGCCTGACGAGATTGCCGGGGCGATTGCGTTTCTCGCCAGTGATGATGCCAGCTATGTGACTGGCCAGGCACTGGCGGTGGACGGTGGTAATACTGCGTCGTTGAATTTGCCCGGGATGAAGGTCTGAGGCCGCTGAAAATGGATCCCCGCGTTCGCGAGGATGACGGGGTCTGAGACTTGGGGCGACTTTTGGGTGCTGCCTAAGAGTCCGCTTGGATTCCCGCCTGCGCGGGAATGACAGGTTCTGGGGTTTGGGATGACTTTCGGGGCTTTGATTGAGTCCGCCTGGATTCTCGGCTGTGCAGGAATGGCGGTTCGGGTGCTTGGGTGACTAGTGTACTGGGTACCAGGCGGTCGGAATCCAGCCTTTATAGGAATGACGGAGCACGGGATTCGTCATCCTCGCGAACGCGGGTATCGATTTTATCGCGGTGAGACACACGCTCTGAGCGTCCCCACCTAACGTCATTCCCGCGCAGGCGCTTCTGGGGCTTGGGTGACTGCTGTGCTGGGTAACAGGCCGTTGGGATCCAGCCTTTATAGGAATGACGGAGCGCAAGACTCGTCATCCTCGCGAACGCGGGGATCCATTTTATGGCGGTGCGGCACAAGCGCTGAGCGTCCCCACCTAACGTCATTCCCGCGCAGGCGGGAATCCAAGCGGTGTTTCCGCAACCGGCATGCCCTCGGTATTCCCCAACCCGCTTCCCGCAACACATCCGCAATATAAGCTCTGCCCACATCCGAGGTAAAATCAAGTCAACACTCAGTACCCGGAGCCCCGCAATGCCTCCTACCGATGACCTATTTGCCCACCACGCCCCCGCCGCACCCGAACAAATAGCTGACGGCGCCTGGCTGCTACGTGGGTTTGTCCTCGCCCAGGCGGATCAGTTGCTGGAGGCCATCAATCAGGTCGCTCAACAGGCACCCTTCCGGCATCAGGTCACCCCGGGTGGCTATAGCATGTCAGCGGCGATGAGCAGTTGTGGTGACTGGGGTTGGGTAACGGACCGGCTGGGTTATCGCTATAGCGCCACCGACCCACTGACGGGCCAGCCCTGGCCTGCAATGCCAGCCCTGTTGCGCGAGGTAGCGGTAACAGCGGCGGCTGCCGGCGGATACAGAAACTTCGACCCAGACGCCTGCCTGATCAACCGCTATGAAACCGGCGCCCGCATGGGCCTGCATCAGGACAAGGACGAGGCGGATTTCAGTGCGCCTATCGTGTCGCTCTCGTTAGGCGCTCCGATCAGTTTTATGTTTGGGGGCGCCGCGCGCACTGAAAAAGCCTCGCGCTGGAAGTTGGAACATGGCGATGCGGTGGTCTGGGGTGGGCCGAGCCGGCTGTTTTTTCACGGGGTTGCGCCACTGGGCAAGCGCGCCGAACATCCACTGACCGGCCCACTACGCTACAACCTGACGTTCAGAAAGGTCACCTGAATAATCAGCTACAAGCTACAAGCTGCAAGCCTTAAGCGGCAAGCTAAAACCTAAAAAGCGAAACCCGAGCACGGGCCCGGGTTTCGCTTGTAGCTTGTAGCTTGTAGCTTGTAGCTGCGACTTACAGTACTTCGAACAGACCTGCAGCGCCCTGACCACCACCAATACACATGGTCACCACAACAAACTTCGCACCGCGACGCTTGCCTTCGATCAGCGCGTGGCCGGTCAGACGCGAGCCGGTCACACCATAAGGGTGGCCAATGGCGATGGAGCCGCCGTTGACGTTGAGGTTTTCCATCGGGATGCCCAGCCTGTCACGGCAGTAGACTACCTGGGAGGCGAAGGCTTCGTTCAATTCCCACAGGCCGATATCGTCCATGGTCAGACCATTGCGCTTGAGCAGTTGCGGAATCGCGAAGACCGGGCCAATGCCCATCTCGTCTGGCTCGCAACCAGCTACGCTGAAGCCACGGAAGATACCCATCGGCTCCACGTTCTGCTGCTCGGCGATGGTGCTGTTCATGACAACACAAACGGAGGCGCCATCGGACAGCTGGCTGGCGTTACCGGCGGTAATGAAGTGCTCAGGACCGCGCACCGGCTGCAGACCCTGCAGGCCTTCCAGCGTGGTACCAGGACGGTTGCACTCGTCCTTGACCAGGTTCACTTCCTTCTCGCTGATGGTGCCGGTTTCCTTGTCCTGGACCATCATCTTGACCAGGTAGGGCACGATCTCGTCATCGAACTTGCCGCTTTCCTGGCCGGCAGCAGTGCGCTGCTGGCTGATCAGCGCGTATTCATCCTGCGATGCGCGGCTGATGTTGTAGCGGGCGGCGACGATGTCCGCAGTCTCGATCATGGACATGTACAGATCAGGCTTGTTCTCCTTGATCCACTGGTTAACACCGTGGAAGTTGTTCAGCTTGTCGTTCTGGCACAGGCTGATGGACTCGACGCCGCCGGCAACAATCGCCGGAATCTTTTCGCTGACCACACGCTGGGCAGCGATGGCAATGGACTGCAAACCGGAGCTGCAGAAACGGTTGATCGACATACCGGCGGTGGTCACCGGTAGGCCGCCGCGGATCGCAGCCAGACGCGCCATGTTCTTGCCCTGGGCGCCTTCGTGGAAGGTTGCGCCGAGGATGACATCTTCAACCAGTGAAGGATCGATACCCGCACGCTTGACGGCGTGTTCGATCACATAGCCGGCCATGTCGACACTGTGGGTGTTGTTTAGTGCGCCGCGATAGGATTTGCCCAGGGCGGTGCGGGCGGTGGAGACGATAACTGCGTCAGACATGATGTAGGTCCTCTTGAAAAGGGGCGCCAGGCGAACCCGGCGCGGAAGTCAGATAATGTTAAAGCGGGTGGCCTTGTTTTTCGCCCCATCGCGCCAGCGTTTCTCGCGCCTCCCGATAGGGTTTCAGTCCCATCCACAGCAGAATGACAGAACCCAGGGTAATAACACTAGCGACCCAGAAGATCGAGTAGCGCACGGCCATGTCATCCATGAACACATAGTCGGTCATAAGGGCCACTGCGGTAGGCCCAATACCAAGCCCGATAAGGGTAATGGTGAACAGGTATATCGCAGAAGCCTGGCCCCGCATGGAGTTAGGCATCACTTCCTGAATCGCCGCAGGCGCTACACCAAAGGGCATCGCTACGGTGAACACATTAAAGAACATGAGGACCCAGAACGCCACGTTCAGATCAGCCAGCAGAAAGACCGCGTTGCAGGGCAGCGTGATCATGGCTGAGAGCAGGCCGACGCGCATATTGGAATCGGTATAACCACGGCGAGCCAGGAAGTCGGCCAGGCGGCCACCGAAGACAATACCCAGTGAGCCAGCCACCATGACCGTAGTACCGTAATACACACCCACTTCACCGGGGGTCAGACCATGGTTACGGATGAAAAAGGTCGGAATCCACGCCGAGGCGCCATAAGAGGCAAACGACAGACAAGCGAAACCAAAGTTATGACAGATGACGGTTTTGCGAATGCTCAGCAAGTAGGCGCCGACATCCTTCAGCGGAACGGCTACGCCGGCGCCCACACCCTTGCGCACGGGCTCCTTCAGAGCAAATAGCACTAAACAGAACGCTATACCTGCCCCGCCGAGAATCAGGAAGATCAACTGCCAGGGGCGCACCATGCCGACAATCGGCAGCAATACATCGCCTTGCGCGGAAGCAAAGGTAACGACCATGCCGCCGAGCAGGAACGCCAGACCGGCACCGAGGTAAATACCCATTGAATAGACGCTGATCGCCGTAGCGCGTTTATCCGGCGGAAAGCTGTCAGCCAACAGTGAGTATGCCGCCGGGGACAATGCGGCTTCGCCAGCACCAACACCAATTCGGAACAGTACAAACTGCCAATACTGTTGCGCGAGGCCGCAGGCGGCGGTCATCAGGCTCCAGAAGAAAACCCCTGCGCCAATCAGACCCTTGCGGCTCTTGCTATCTGCGATCCGGCCCATGGGAATACCGCAGATGACATAAAAAATGGCGAATGACAGGCCCATCAACAGACTCATCTGGGTATCGGTAATATCCAGATCGCGACGAATGGGACCTACCAGCAAATTCAGTATCTGCCGATCAATAAAGGACAGTACGTAGCACAACAACAAGATCGACACAGTAACCCAGGCACGAGCCGTCGTGGGATACAAACTATTATTGTTAGACACAGATAGCTCCATTCAGACGAGAGACAGTTGTTGTCAAAAAAGATTATCAGGTTCGCAGTGCGAAAGTCGATTCCGAAATTGATCAATTGATCAGTGGCATGCGTGTTCATCATTCGCAGCTATAACCAGTGAATAGGAAATGCTCCGTGGCTCTTAGCAGCGTCGGACGAATACTGTCGAAAGAGGCTGTATGGTGCGCCGGTAAGGGGCTAAGCTAACGGGATTGCACACAGGATCGACGATGAATTCACCGCTGATATTGGCTGGAGCGGGCCATGCTCATCTGGTTACCTTGCGCCGCTGGATAGATAAGGGCTTCCGTCCGCCCCTCGGTACTCTGCTGCTCAGCCCGACCCCTGCAGCCTGGTATTCCGGCATGATGCCTGGCTTACTGGCTGGTCGTTTCACCGCCGAGGACTGTTCTATCAAGCTGGCGCCGCTGTGCGAGGCCTGCGGTGTGGATCTGCGTCTTGGCCAAATGACTCGACTGAACGCCGACGGACGCAGCCTGTCTCTGGAGGATGGCAGCGAGCTGCATTACCACCTTCTATCGTTGAACACCGGCTCGGTGCCGCCTTTACCCCGAGTGGATGATCAGACCGTGAAGGTGATCCCGGCGAAACCTTTCCCCGCGCTGCATAGCGCCTGGCAGTCATGGCGTCAGCAGCCCGACAACGCGCCTGGCTCCCTTGCTGTACTGGGTGGGGGCGCCGCGGCTTTTGAGCTGGCATTGGCGCTGCGCGCCAGCCTGCCGGATGCCGAGCTGGCGTTGATCTGCTCCGCTGCGCTGCTGGCAGCCCATTCGCCAGCGCTGGCAAGACGAGCCCAGCGCCTGCTGGCGCAGCGGAACATACAACTGATCGAACAACAGTCGGTTACCCGTGTGGCGACAGGGCACCTATACAATGGCGACCAGCCGCTGATGCGCTGCGAGGCGCTGGTAGCCGCGACTGGCGCAAGCGCCCCCGATTGGCTGCGCTCTAGTGGCTTGGTAGTGGATACGGGCGGATTCGCTCATATCGGTCCTGCTCTGGTCAGCACCAGCCACACGGATGTGTTTGCCACAGGCGACTGTGCAAGCCTGTCTGGCGCGATACGCTCAGGCGTTTACGCGGTGCGCCAGGGCTCAGTACTGGCAGATAATCTTGCAGCCAAGCTAAGCCAGGCATCCTTACAGGATTACCGGCCTCAGCAGCATGCGCTGGCGTTGCTGGCGACAGCTGACAGTGGTGCACTAATGAGCTACGGCCGCTGGGGCGCCTCAGGGCGCTTGTTTGGCTGGTGGAAGGATCGGCTGGATATCGGATTTATGCGCCGGCATCGGCTGTAATTTTCCGCGAACGCTTGAAGCAGGCCGCGCAAAGTTACCCGACCCAGACCACACCACCTGATAGATCTCTGTCTCGCCTCGTCTATCGACCTGAAAAGGGCACCTTTGGCGCTAGACCAAAGGCGAATTGGCGGGGCGCGCATTCAAAGTCCATAATCAGACTTTCAAGCATCAATGATCTCGCCGCGCCACCATGGACCCCGGTTCTTGGCTGAGCATCTTCGGCACATCATTGTCTTTGAACCATCAGGCTGGTGCAGCATGATGAACTGGCCAAGGAAAAGAGCCATGCCAAGCCATTCCAATAATAAAATGCTTTGCCTGATCGCCCAGTTGTTGATTGTCGCCGGTGCCGTCTTCTATCTGGGTTTGCACAGTCTCTGGTTCGTCCTGCCTCTGTCAGCTTTGCCCTGGCTGATGCTGCTGCGTTCTGCAGGCCCGCCCACAGAGACGGACCAAGCCGATAGCCTGGCAGAACTCGCGCGCAAACTGTCCCAGTCCACTTGCAGCAATGCCATCGCCGCCGCTGAAGTATCCTATTCGGTCGAGCAGTTGGCCGGGCGTATTTCCTCGCAGCTCGACGCCACTACCCAGGCAGCCAATAACGCCGGTGCCATCGCGCTGCAGGTTGAACAAGCGGCAGGCTTTGCGGCCAATGCTGACCAAGCCGCCGAAGCGGCTCTGGCCAGCAGCGCGTCGGGCAAACAGGCGCTAGACCATACCACGGCATTGATGCAGCAGTTGGCGAGCAAGGCTGACGACAGTCTGGCCATGCTCGCGCAGTTGAACGAGCGAGCGGCGAAGATTGTGCAAGTGACTCAGGTGATTGAAGGCATTGCCAGCCAGACCAATCTATTGGCATTGAACGCCGCTATTGAAGCGGCGCGCGCGGGCGAGATGGGCCGGGGCTTTGCGGTAGTGGCCGACGAGGTTCGCGCCTTGGCCAGCCGTACCAGCCAATCCACTTCCGAAGTATCTACCATCATCGACGAGATGCATCAGCAGGCGGGCCTGGTAACCAACAGCATCAACGATCTGGCGGTGCAGATACAAGCAGGCGTCGAGCTGATCGAACTGGCTGACGAGCAGCTTGCAGGCATCAATGAACAGGGCGATGCGGTCAAACAGGCCACAGCACGGATCGCACACAGCAGCGCTGCCAACCGCGATCAGCTCGACAGCCTTTCAGCTGCAGTTGAACAGGTGCGCTCCGACCTGGCCGGGAGTGATGAACAGACGCGCCTGCTTGGCAATGAAGCCAATCAGTTGGTGGAGATTGCCGAGCAGGTCAGCGAGATGCTCGCCGAAGTCGCGCTGGATCCGTACCATCAGCGCTGTTACGAGGCAGCACAAGCGGCGGCAAAAGCCATAGAAGAGCGCTTTGAGGCGGACATCCAGAGCGGTGACCTCAGCCTGGAGGGCCTGTTCAATACCACGCTCAAACCCATCGAGGGTACCCGGCCACAGCAGTACAGCAGCCAATTTGACCGCTATACCGACGAAGTACTGCCAGGCATTCAGGAGCCCCTGCTGAGGGACAACCCCGCGCTGGTCTATGCCATTGCCACCACCATCGCCGGCTACGTGCCCACCCACAACAGCGCCTTCTGTGCGCGGCCGAATGGCAATCTTCAGCACGACACCCAGTATTGCCGGACCAAACGCCTGTTTAATGATCGCACTGGTGCACGCTGCGGCAGCCATGAAAAAACGCTGTTATTGCAGACCTACAAGCGCGACACCGGCGAGATCATGCACGATTTGTCAGTACCCATTCGCGTGCGTGGGCGGCATTGGGGTGGGATACGGTTGGGGTACAAGCCGGAGGTGGTATGAGGTGGGCCGTGAAGTAGCTGAGATACCGCTTGGATTCCCGCCTTCGCGGGAATGACGGGGTGGGGGCGGGAATCCAAGCATATCCCGACAACCAGCATATTCGGTCATCAGCGCATGCACGCACTAGCTGCTAAAACCCAAAATGGATCCCCGCGTTCGCGAGGATGACGGTCCCGCTATACCGCAACTCCGTAGCCCTCCGTCATTCCCGCCACCACTGCGTCATTCCCGCGAAGGCGGGAATCCAAGCACATCCCGCCAGCCAGCACATCGGTCATCAGAGCATGCACGCACTAGCTGCTAAAACCCAAAATGGATCCCCGCGTTCGCGAGGATGACGGTCCTGCTAGGCCGCAACCAGCAGCCCTCCATCATTCCCGCCACCACACCGTCATTCCCGCAAACGCGGGAATCCATCTTGACCTGGTTTTTAGAGGGAAAAATAAATGGTCAATGCCAGCGCAGCGACGCCCTAAGCAGCTCGCCTGAGACCCGCCAGTTCGAACAATGCCTGTTCAATCACATCCGCCTGCACTTCCCGGCGCAGTTGCGCGAACAGCTCGGCGGCTTCCGGATATTGCCTGGTCATCAGGCTAAGCCACTGCTTAATCCGCCCTGGCGAATGGCGGTCGATCATGCGGGCTCGGGTCTGGGTGAAGAACTCGGCAATCCACGGCAATAGTGCCTGCCAAGTCAAAGGCTCAAGCATCTGTCCGCTGCGTTGAAGACTGATGCGCAGCGCCAGATCGGGCTGCACCACCAAACCACGGCCGATCATCACCGATTCGCAACCGCTCAGCTCGGTGATCCGCTGATGATCCGCCATATCCCATACCTCGCCATTGGCGATCACCGGCACATCTAAAACCTCACGAATGCGCGCAATCCATTCCCAGTGCGCCGGCGGCTTGTAGCCTTCCATCTTGGTGCGGGCGTGCACGGCGATTTCCGCCGCGCCGGACTCGGCCAATGCACGTGCGCAATCCAGCGTCAGGCTGGTGTCGCTATAGCCCAATCGCATCTTGGCAGTCACCGGCACCGCAGAGGGCGTTGCCGCACGCACTGCAGTGATGATCCGCGCCAGTTGCTCTGGCTCACGCAGCAGCGTGGCGCCGCCGCCGTGGCGGTTAACGGTTTTGGCCGGGCAGCCAAAGTTCAGATCCACTGCAGGGGCGCCCCACTCGGCAAGTTGCGCGGCATTCACGCCAAGCCAATGGGGGTCCGAACCCAGCAGTTGCGGGTGTACCGGCACGCCGGCGCGGGTTTTCCAGCCTTGGTGCATCTCAGGTATGAAACGCTCGACGGTGCTCAGATTCAAGGCGGTATCGGTCACGCGCATGAATTCACTGACGCAGCGATCTATACCGCCAATCCGAGTCAGAATGTCGCGCATGGGCGGATCGACCAGCCCCTCCATCGGCGCCAGCACAATCCGCGGCATAGCCTGGTCTAGTGATTTGCTCAAGACTCGGCACCCTCAACGCCTGAGATGCCATGGCTTTTCAGCAGCGCCAACAGGCCTTGCTCATCCAGCACTTGCACACCCAGTTGCTCTGCCTTGGCAAGTTTGCTGCCCGCCCCCGGCCCGGCCACCACACAATGGGTCTTGGCCGATACGCTGCCAGCGACCTTGGCGCCCAGGCTTTCCAGGTAATCCTTGGCCACATCACGCGAGAAGGCTTCCAGACCGCCGGTCAACACCCAGGTCTGGCCACTCAGCGGCATGCCCTCGCTTTGCTTGGCCTTGGGGCTATCCCAGTGCATGCCAAAGGTTTTCAGTTGTTGCTCAACCTGCATCACCCGATCACGACGCTGGTTATCTGTGAAGTAATCGCGCAAACCGATCTGCGCTTTTTCTGTAAAGCGCTCGACCCGCTTCAGCTCCAGCCAATCCGCCTGCATGATGGCGTCCAGGCTGCCCAAGGTGGTGGCCAGGCGCTCGGCACCAGTCTTGGCCACACCGGGTATTTCCAGCCGCGCGATAAACTCGGCAAGGCTTACGCTGGCAGCCAATTCCGGGTTGAGATCGCCCTCCTCCTGCAATTCGAGACCGCGCTCGAGCAACTGGCTAATCACTGTGCGGTTATGCTCATCGGCGAAGAACGAATGAATCTCGTGGGCGACTTCTGCGCCCACATCCGGCAGGTACACCAGCACCTCCGGCAATGCCTGGCTGATACGCTCAAGTGAACCCAGCGAGCGTGCCAGCAGCTTGGCAGTCTCTTCGCCCACGTCGGGTATCCCCAAGGCATAGATAAAGCGCGCCAGCGTAGGCTTCTTGCTGTCCTGTATGGCGCCGAGCAGATTCTTTGTGGATATCTCGGCGAAGCCTTCCAGCGCTAGGACCTGCTCGTAAGTCAGCAAGTACAAGTCGGCGGGTGAACTGACCAGCCCGATATCGACCAGTTGCTCGACAATCTTTTCACCCAGCCCATCGATATCCAGCGCACGCCGTGAGACAAAATGAATGATCGCCTGCTTGAGCTGCGCCTGACAGGTCAAACGGCCAACGCAGCGATATACAGCGCCTTCACTGATGGTTTCCCGCCCACGACCACGCTTGATCAACTGAGTGCGCTCGACATCCGAGCCGCATACCGGGCAATGCTCGGGAATCTCGACTGGTCGGGCATCAGCCGGGCGTCGCTCGGTAATTACCTGCATGACCTGCGGGATTACATCGCCGGCACGGCGAATGATCACGCTATCGCCGATCATCAGGCCAAGGCGCGCGACCTCGTCCATATTGTGCAGCGTCGCGTTGGAGACCGTCACACCGGCAACAAGCACCGGCCGCAGCCGAGCTACGGGGGTTACGGCACCGGTGCGGCCGACCTGGAACTCGACGTCTAGCAACTCAGTGACTTCTTCCATCGCCGGGAATTTATGTGCAATGGCCCAGCGCGGCTCCCGGGCGCGGAAGCCCAGTTCGCGTTGGTAAGCTAGCGCATTGACCTTGAACACCACACCGTCAATTTCGTAGCCCAGTGCTGCGCGTCGCGCGCCGATATCCTGATAGTAGGCAAGGCATTCGTCGACGCCGGCAGCCAGTTTCAGCTCGCGACTGATGCTCAAACCCCATTCACGTAGCTGGTGCAGAATGCCGACCTGGGTATCTGGCAGATCCCCATCCACCCGCCCGATGCCATAGCAGCAGAATTCCAGCGGGCGGGCACGGGTGATATTCGGGTCCAGTTGGCGTAATGAGCCGGCGGCGGCGTTGCGGGGATTGGCAAAGGTCTTGCTGCCCGCCTCGCGGGCCCGTTCGTTGAGCGTCTCGAAGCCGGATTTGTTGATAAAGACTTCACCGCGCACTTCCAGCACCGCCGGCCAGCCTTCGCCACGCAGCTTCAGCGGCACATTGCGGATGGTCCGCACGTTGCTGGAGATATCCTCGCCGGTACTGCCGTCGCCCCGCGTAGCGCCGCGTACCAGTTGACCGTTCTCATAGAGCAGGCTTACTGCGAGGCCATCCAGTTTGGGCTCGCAGCAATACTCCACCTCCGCTCCACCGCCAAACAGATCGCCGGCGGGCAAGTCCAGACCCTCGCGCACGCGCCGATCAAAATCGCGCATCGATTGTTCATCGAAGGCATTACCCAAGCTGAGCATCGGGACTTCGTGCTTGACCGTGCCGAACGCAGACAAAGCCGAACCGCCCACGCGCTGGGTGGGTGAATCCGGGGTAATCAGGTCTGGCTGGGCGTCTTCAATGGCCTTGAGCTCGTTGAACAGCCGATCGTATTCCGCATCCGGAATTGAGGGTTCATCAAGCACGTAATAACGATGATTATGCAGGTCAATCTGCTCACGCAATTCAATCGCGCGGGCAGCCGGATCCGGAGTCTGGGTCATGGGGGATATCGGTCGGGGATCGAAGCGCCGATTGTACCCAAAGGCGCCGAGCTAGTCAGCCGAGCTGGTAACGGATTGCGTGTTTGTCTGGTAAAACCCTTCGCGGCGGGGCCGCCGCTCCCACCGAAAAACCGGGCACCGCATTCTGGTAGGAGCGGCGGCCTCGCCGCGATAAGGAGGCGGTGAAAGACCAAAGCCTCAATGCACACAGCAGCGCTGCTCTTGGAGGGGGTTTGTTTGGCTGTTGTAGCGCTTTCGCGGCGGGGACGCCGCTCCTACCAAAAAACCGGCCACCGCACTCTGGTAGGAGCGGCGGCCTCGCCGCGAAAGGTGTGCGCTGATGCACAGATCCAGCCATCCCAACTTCTTCCCCCATGGCCAAGCGGTTAAGGTTCTGAGAAAGCATCAAGGATGATAACCATGGATATGGATCGCACGGCAAAAAGCCACCGCCTGAGGCTTGGCCGCACTTCAGAATCGGGCAGATTCTACCTGCTCACAACTGTTACCCAGAACCGGGCACCTGTTTTTTCCGATCTGCAGGCTGCCCGCAACATGATCCAGATTCTCGCCCGGCAGGAGGCCTTGGGTCGCGTTATCAGCCACGCCTTCGTCATCATGCCCGACCACCTGCACTGGCTGGTGCAGCTTCAGGACGATCAGCTGGATTCGCTGATGCAGCGGATCAAGTCAATCTCGTCGCATCAGATCAAGCCATTGCGATGGCAGGCGGGCTTTCATGATCATGCATTGCGACGGGAGGAGGATTTGAAGAAAGTCGCTCGCTATATCATCGCCAACCCGTTACGAGCCGGGTTGGTGGAGAACGTAGGGGATTATCCGCATTGGGATGCTGTTTGGGTGTAGGCCCTTCGCGGCGGGGCCGCCGCTCCTACCGGCAAAACCGGGCACCGCACTCTGGTAGGAGCGGCGGCCTCGCTGCGAAAAGAGGTGACGGAAGCCAAAGCCTCAAGGTACACGGCAGCGCTGCCCTCTTAGGGGTTACCTGTTTGACTGGTGAAGCGCGTTCGCGGCGGGGACGCCGCTCCTACCAAAAAAGCAGTGCGTGCCCAAGAGGTAGGAGCGGCGGCCTCGCCGCGAAGCGGGCTACTGCCCACTCAGCGGCGGGCGCCGTAGTGTTTGCGTTCGAACTCGGCAATGCGCAGGCGGTAATGTTCGATAGTCTGTGCGGTCAGGACGCTGCGCTGTTCATCTTTCAGATCGCCACCCAGCTCGTGGGCCAGTTTGCGTGCAGCAGCAATCATCAGGTCCAGCGCCTGCTTGGGATGACGCGGGCCAGGCAGGCCCATGAAAAAGCTGACGGCACGCACATGGGTATTGTCCATCTCGTCCAGGTCAAAGACACCGGGCTTGAGCGCGTTGGCCATGGAGAACAGGATATCGCCATTACCGCTCATGCTTTCATGCCGATGAAAGATATTCATCTCGCCATGGCGCAGGCCGCTTTCCAGAATGCTCTGAAGCAGGGCCGAGCCGGCGAAGCCTTCTTCGTCACGAGCGACCACGTTGATTACCAGGACTTCCTCAACGGGCGCTGCTTCCTTGGCTGGCTCGGGATCTTTTGCCTTGATCGGGGCTTTGGGCTCACGCACCTTGGTATTGGCGGGCTTGTCGGTCACACCGCTGGCGCGCAGCGGGTCCCGCAGCACTGGCGCAGGAACGGTTTCTTCCAGATCCAGACCAACCTGCTCAGGTGCGCGCTTTTCTGCGGGCATTTGCAGTATTGGGTCCGGGTCAAAATCTTCCTCGTCAAAGGACGGCTCTTCGCGGTCGAAACGCTCGCTTCGCTGCTGCCGATCCTGTTTTTCCGGGCGATCAGGGCGCTCGCGGCGCCCCACCACACGCGGCGGGCCGAGCAGGTCCGGCGCGTCCTCGGGATCTGGCAGATCCTTGGCGCTGCGGTCCAGCTTGAAACGGATCTTCGAACGGCCGCCCATACGCCGCCAGCCATCAAAAAGAATGCCGGCGATCACCAGTAGGCCGATAATAATGAGCCACTCACGCAAACCGAAATCCATGAATATCCTGACCTTGTTCTTCTGATTCTGTTCTGGCTCAAGCCCTTGGGCTCGAACCTTAAAGTAAGTTAATGCTGCGACATTAACATGCCCGCGCGCAGCTTTACACTGCCGCTAGCGCTGCCGCCTCTTCCACGTCTACTGTGACCAGCCGGGAACAGCCTGGTTCATGCATGGTCACGCCGAGTAATTGATCGGCCATTTCCATCGCAATCTTGTTATGCGTAATGTAAATGAATTGCACTCGCTTCGACATCTCTTTAACAATTCGCGCGTAACGCCCGACGTTAGCGTCGTCCAGCGGTGCGTCCACTTCGTCCAGCATGCAGAAGGGAGACGGGTTGAGCTGGAAGATGGAAAACACCAACGCGATAGCGGTCAGCGCCTTTTCCCCACCGGACAGCAGGTGAATGGTGCTGTTCTTCTTGCCGGGCGGGCGAGCCATGATGGTCACGCCGGTATCGAGCAGATCATCTCCGGTGAGCTCCAGATACGCATGCCCCCCGCCAAACACCTTGGGAAACAATGCCTGCAGGCCATGGTTGATCTTGTCGAAGGTCTCCTTGAAACGGTTACGCGTTTCCTTGTCGATCTTGCGGATCACCTGTTCCAGGGTGTTGAGCGCCTCCTCAAGGTCAGCGTTCTGCGCATCCAGATAGCGTTTACGCTCGGATTGCTGCTGATATTCGTCGATCGCTGCCAGGTTGATCGCGCCGAGGCGTTGAATGCGGGCATCAAGCTGGCCCAGTTGGTGGTCCCAGTCCGCTTCGGTTGCGCCCTCGGGCAACAGCTCCAATACGGCTTTGAGGTCATAGCCTGATTCCAGCAATTGTTCCTGCAGGCCCTGGCGTCGGGTTTGCAGATCACGGGCGATCAGACGCTGTTCATCCAGTTGGCCACGCAACAGCTGGGCCTGCTGCTCCGCTTGCGTGCGGCGCCGATCCTGCTCGCGCATCTGCTGATCGACGGCTTCGACAGCCTGACGCGCCAAACCCAGGTCCTTTTCGACCTGAATGCGCTGCTCAAGCAGGCTCTCCAGTTCGATGCGCTGATCTTCCTCAGGGGCCTGGCTCTCTTCGATGGTCATTTTCAGCTGTTCACGCCGCTCGCCCAAACGCTCGGCCTGGGCACTGAGTCGCTCCAGGCCCTGGGTGGTCGAATCCTGCTGGGCCCGCAGTGACTGCACGCGGAGCGCCAACTGGTGGGCCTTGTCCTTGTGCTGGCGAGCATGCTGGCGGGCATGGTCGAGTGCTTCACGCACCTGGTCGCGCTGGCGAAGCAGTTCTTCACGCTGGCCAGCATCGGCGGCCATGTGATCCAGCGCGGCCTGCAATGTCATCCGCGCTTCGCCGATCTGCTCCTGCTCATCGCTGCGCTGCGCCTTGATGTCTTCCAGGTCATCAGTGATCCGCTGGCGCCGGGCGTTGACCTGCTCCAGGCGAACCTGACGCGCCGACCACTTGGCTTTCAGGTCACCCTGCTCACGGCTCTGGCTGGCCAAGCCCTGTTGCAAGGCATCGCGCTGCTGCTCAAGTTGTCGAATGCGTTCGCGCAGGGCATCGACGCGGCGATTGTCTTCCTCCAGCGCGGCCTCCTGCTCGGCGGTGCGCGCCTCCAGCGTTTCGATTTCCTGCTGGCGTTCGAGCACGCCGGCTTCGTTGCCTTCGCCGCGCTGGTAACGTAGCCAGTTAGGCCCAAGCCAATGCCCTTCCCGGGTAATGACCGATTCATGCGCGGCCAGTTCGTGGCGTAGCGCCAGGGCCTGCTGCAGACTTTCTGCAGTGCGCACCGCGCCGAGCCAGGCGCGCAGATCAACGCCCGAGCGTACCTTGCCGAGCAGGCTATCGCTGGCGCTGGAGGAATCCGGGCTGCTGCTTTTATCCAGCAGCCGCAAGCTGCCCTGATCAAAAGCACCGAGCTGATCCGCCAGACTATCCAGATCGTCCAGACTGACCGCTTGCAGATCGTCACCCAGCACCGTTTCTACCGCGCGCTCCCACCCAGCATCGACCTGCAGTTGCGCGGCCAGATGCGGCAGATCCTGCAAACCCTGCTCCTGCAGCCACTGTTGCACGCCCTGGCCATGATCCAGGGCTGCTTGCTGCAGCGCCTCGAGGGACGCAAGACGACCGCTGCTGCGCTGGATCTCGCCGCGACGGATGTCGCGCTCCTGATGCAGGGCATTGAGGGTTTCCCGCTCCTGCTGCAGCGCCTCGGAAAGGTCTTCCAGCTGTTGCTGCTCGCTTTCGCTGCGCAGTTCCATTTCCGCCAGCTGTTCGCCAAGCTCGGCCAGCTCCTCGTCCAGAGGGCCGGCCGACAAGCCGCTGCGCTCATCTTCGAGACGCTGAATACGTTCGCTGAGGCGCTCTATTGCCTGCTCCAGATGACGTATACGCGATTGTTCAACCTCGGCCTGCTGGCGCGGGGCGGCGGCTTGCTGGTTGAACTGATCCCAGGATGACTGCCAGGTCTGCATGGCCTCTTCCGCGCTCTGCAGCAGGCCACTGGTATCTTCATCGGCAGCACTGGCCATCTCCAGCTCGGGCTCGATCTCGGCCAACTCGTTCTGCAAATCGCCGAGCAACGCCTGATCCTGGTTCAGATGGCTTTGCGCCTCCTGCCAGGCCTGTTCGGTCTGCTCCATGTCGTCATAGAGCTGTCGCTGGCGGTCGCGGTTGAATTGCAGCACCTGCTCGATGCGGCTGATATCCGCACCAACACTGTAATAACGGGCCTGAACCTGATTGAAGGATTCAGTCAGGTCCGCATGCTGGTCGCGTTGCTTTTCCACTTCGCTGTCGGCATTGCGCTGTTCGGCAATCAAGGCCTCCATGCCAATTTCCAGCTCGCGCACGCGGTGCTCGCGCTCAACTGTCTGGGCGTCCATCGCCAGCCAGCGCAACGCCTGCAGCTGGGCCTTGAGCTGACGCTCTTCGGCCTTGAATTCCTTGTACTTCTCGGCCGCCTGGGCCTGGCGCTGCAAGTGCGCCAGTTGGCGCTCCAGTTCTTCGCGCAGGTCGGTCAGGCGCGCCAGGTTCTCGTGGGTGCGGCGGATGCGGTTTTCGGTCTCACGGCGGCGTTCCTTGTATTTGGAAATGCCCGCAGCTTCTTCGATAAACAACCGCAACTCATCGGGCTTGGCCTCGATCAGCTTGGAGATCATGCCCTGCTCGATAATCGAGTAGCTGCGCGGCCCCAGGCCAGTGCCGAGAAAAATGTCGGTGATATCCCGGCGCCGGCACTTGGTGCCGTTCAGGTAATACTGATTCTGCGCTTCGCGGGTGACCTTGCGACGGATGGAAATTTCGTTGTAACCGGCGTACTCGCCCTTGAGCGTGCCATCGCTGTTATCGAATATCAGCTCGATGGAGGCCTGACTGACAGGCTTACGCGAGTTGGAGCCATTGAAGATGACATCGGTCATCGACTCGCCGCGCAGGTTTTTTGCCGAGCTTTCGCCCATGACCCAACGCACCGCATCGATGATATTGGATTTTCCACAGCCATTGGGGCCCACCACTGCGCCCATATTGGTGGGAAAATACACGGTGGTCGGGTCCACGAAGGACTTGAACCCGGCCAACTTGATGCATTTCAATCGCATTGAATCATCTGTCCTTGAGGATTGCCGCTCAAGGCTGCATTTTTACCCACTAAGCATGCCCATGAGAAGCCCCGTGGCCGAAATACCCTGTGCGCAGGCAGCGCAAAGGTGGCGAAGGCCGGCGTAGTACGGCAAAATTGCCGGCGCTTTAAATCCACCCTGACGACAACCCCTCTGAAGTGAAAGCCTGAATGCCCATACCAGCGGATATGGATCAGCTCTACAGCAGCCTGATGGAGGAAGAGGATACCCGCGTCTGCAAGGATATCCCCGAAAGCGCCTGCAGCAATGTGCCGCAGAATTTCTTTCGCCAGGTGGCCGCCGCCACTCTGACGACGCTGGGCGATACGCTGACCAACCCGAAGACCACACTGGCCTGGCTGATGGGTATCGTTGGCGCTCCGGTGGCGCTGGTCGCCTGGCTGGTACCTATTCGCGAATCCGGGTCGATGCTGCCGCAGCTGTTTATCGCCGCCTATATCCGCCAATTACCCCAGCGCAAAAACGTCTGGATAGCCGGTAGCCTGGTTCAGGCCGCAGCACTACTGGCCATGGGTGTGGCCGCCTGGCTCACCAGCGGTCTGCTGGCCGGGCTATTGATCCTCGCCTGTCTGGTGGTATTCAGCCTCGCGCGCGGACTCTGCTCGGTTGCCAGCAAGGATGTGATCGGCAAGACCGTGCCCAAGACCCGCCGCGGGCGCATGAATGGCCTGGCCAGCAGTCTTTCTGGTTGGCTGGCACTGGCTTTCGGCGTGTATTGCCTGATCTGGCCGCCGGCTGATGACGACACCCTGTTTTACGCCACCCTGCTGGTCGCATCCGCCTTGCTGTGGGTCGCCGCCAGCCTGATTTATCGACTGATCGATGAAGCGCCTGGCGCAACCGAGGGTGGCGACAACGCCGTGCGGCAGGCCCTGGGCAAGATCACCCTGATGCGCGACGATGCGCCCTTTCGGCGCTTTGTCATTACCCGTGCCTTGCTGCTCTGCTCCGCCCTGTCCGCACCCTACTATGTGTTGCTGGGGCAGGAACTGAACACCGGACTTGGGATGCTAGGCGCATTTCTGGTTGCCAATGGCCTGGCCAGCAGCCTGAGCGCGCTGTTCTGGGGCCGCATGGCGGACAAGTCGAGCAAACAGGTGCTGATCCGCGCCGCTTTTCTGGCCAGCCTGCTGGGCCCGGTAGTAGTGGCCATACACTTGTGGGTCGGGTTACCCGCTGCGCTGCACGCGTGGCTGTTCCCGGTGGCCTTCTTTGTGCTGGGCATTGCCCATGCCGGCGTGCGCATAGGCCGCAAGACCTACGTTCTTGACATGGCTGGTGGCAATAAACGCACCGATTATGTCGCCGTGGGCAACAGCATCATCGGCTTGCTGTTACTCTGCTCCGGCTTGTTTGGCCTGCTCAGTTCGCTGATTGGCGCTGCCGGTATGCTAGTGCTGTTGTCGGGCATTGGTCTGGCTGGAGCGCTGCTATCCTTTACCCTTAACGATGTTCAATCCTGAGCGTCCCAACTGTCTATACGGAAACATTCCATGTCTACAAACGCATCCACCGATGCCCCGCAGGGCCTGCCAGCCAGCCGTATTATCGGTCTGATTCTGGGCACCATCTTCATCGTTGCCACCCTGGTGCTTCCCGCACCCGGCGGCATGTCCAACGAAGCCTGGCTGGCACTGGGCATGATGCTGTTGATGGCGACCTGGTGGTCGACAGAAGCCATCGCCATTCCCGCCACGGCCTTGCTGCCCATTGTACTGATTCCGGCATTGGGCCTGGGTACCGTAGCCAGCGCCACTACCCCCTACGCCAATCCGATCATTTTCCTGTTTATGGGTGGCTTTATATTGGGCCTGGCGATGCAACGCTGGAATCTGCACAAGCGTATTGCGCTGATGACGTTATTGGCCGTCGGTAGCCAGCCACGCCGGCAGATCGCCGGTTTCATGATCGCCACGGCTTTTCTCAGCATGTGGGTAAGTAACACCGCCACCACCATCATGATGCTGCCTATCGGTCTGTCGGTGATCAGCATGATGGGCTCAGCCAATCCAGAGGCAGTAAGGCGCTTCGCCAGTGCCCTGCTGTTGGCCATTGCTTATGCAGCCAGTGTTGGTGGTATCGCCACGCTGATCGGCACCCCGCCGAATGCGCTTCTGGCAGCTTATCTGTCGGAAAATCAGGGTATCGAGATCGGTTTCGCCCAGTGGATGTTGATCGGTGTGCCGGTGTCGGCCGCGATGCTGGTGGCCATCTGGGTCTGGCTGGCGCGCAAGGACTTTGGTCTGGGTGAGCAGTCGGCGCACAGTTCTGCCGGCTTGCGCGAACAATTGAACGAGCTCGGTCCGATGAGCCGGGGCGAAAAGCTGGTGGGCACCGTGTTCGTGCTGACCGCCATGGCCTGGATATTTCAGCCGCTGCTGTCGGCCAGCCTGATTCCCTGGCTCAACGATACCGTGATCGCCATTGCCGCTGCGATTATCATGTTCCTGATCCCTGTGCGCGCAGCAGACCGGGTATTTCTGATGGATTGGGAAACCGCCAAGGATATGCCTTGGGGTGTTCTGTTGCTGTTCGGTGGTGGTTTGGCGCTGGCTGCAGTGATCAGTAGCTCGGGGCTCGCGACCTGGATCGCCGAAAGTCTGGGCGTACTGGGCATGCTGCCGGCGATATTGATGATTGCTCTGGTCGTCACGGTAATCATCTTCCTCACCGAGGTCACCAGCAACACCGCCACGGCCGCAGCCTTTCTGCCACTGCTGGGCGCCCTGGCGATGTCGCAGGACGTATCACCGATCTTTTTCACCGTGCCGGCTGCGATTGCCGCCAGTTGCGCCTTCATGATGCCGGTGGCAACACCGCCTAACGCCATCGTGTTCGGCAGCGGTCATGTGCATATCAGCGAGATGATCAAGGCGGGCTTTGCGTTGAATCTGGTGGGTATCGTACTGGTGACACTGGCAGGCTATGCGCTGGTCGGCTGGGTCTTCGGGGTCTGATACTAACAAGAACTGCACCGCGAAGGCCGCGGTGCAGTTCTGATCCTTCAGGGAGTAGCTGATACCGGCTGATCGATCACCAACATCACCTGTTGTGGATCACCTACCTCAACCTCACTGACTTGACCCTGATGAGTGCCCTGCAGGGCATCACCGCTGGGCGATAAGCGCGCAGTCAGCTGCAGCACCTGCCCCTCACTCAGCTCAACATCGGGCAGCATCGCATCGGCCGCACTCAACACCACATCCACGGGCAGCTCAGCTACCGTGAAGCGCCGTGCGACCAGGGGCATGGGTGGGCCTGCAGGATCACGGGCAAACACAAATACCACGGCATCGCCGCCCACCTGCGCCGCCACTTCATCACTCAGTTCCAGGCGCACACTGATACTCTCGCTACTGTCCGGCTCTACCTGTGCTGGCTGCTCACCACCCGCGGCAGCAATACGCTCGCGCGCGCGGTCTATCCCCCCCTGAATCGCCAGAGCACCTTGGCCTCCTGGCGGCATACCGGCCAACAGGCGGCTCCAGTATTCAATGGCAGCTGGATAATCACCACTTTCAAAAGCGGCGATGCCCAGCAGGCCAAGCGCGGTAGGTTCACGCGGTTCCAATTCCAGCGCCTTGTCCAACGCGGCCACGGCAGCACTGTCAAGCTGATTGCCCGCCGCGAAATAGCGCGCCTGGGCCAGTTGCGCCAGCACTTCCGGGCGCTCGCCCAAACGTTCCAGACTCTGACCCAGCGCCTCTACGGCGCGATCGGGCTGCTGAGCTGACAGGTAGGCTCTGCCCAGCATATACCAGGCCTCACCATTCTCCGGCTGCACCTCGGTAATGCGCTCCATGCGATCGATCATGGCTTCGAGACTTTCCGGCTGCGGACTGGTCTGCATTTCGCGGTACAGTGTCAAACCGGCGGGGTTGCCCCAGGCGAAGTACAAGCCAACCACGATCACCGGCAGGAGCCCGGCGGAAATGATCAGCATCCAGGGGCCGCCACGACGGGTGGGGCGCTCGTCGCCATCGGCGCGGGCCGTGTCTTCAAGCAGCAGGCGGCTGGCTTCTTCCAGCGTCTCATCGCGCTGCTGTGCGCTCAGATCGCCAGCGGCAACCTGAGCATCAAGCTCAACGATCCGCTCCTGATACAGGGCGACGTTCAACGCAGTGCGGTCGACCCGCTTGTGCTGCCGGTGCCGCCACAACGGCCAGATTACTGCTGCCACACCCAAAACCAACAACAGAACACTCAATAACCAGAAATCAGTCATGGGGCGACTTCTTCTCCAACAGGGATTTCAGACGTTGCTGCTCGTCCGCATTCAGATGCTGACCTTCGTTCGCGCGCAGGGCGCGCTGACGGCGACGCAACATGACCACCAGGCCAGTCAGCCCAGCCAGCAGAAAGAACGCCGGGGCAAACCAGAGCACGGCGGTCTGCGCGGTCAAGGCCGGCTTGTAGCGCACGAACTCGCCGTAGCGCATGACCATGAACTCGGTTATCTGCTCGTTGCTCTGGCCTTCACCGAGCATGCGAAAGATTTCCCGGCGCAAATCAGTGGCGATCGGCGAATTGGAGTCGGCAATGTTCTGGTTCTGACATTTCGGGCAGCGCATTTCATTGCTCAATTGATAAAAGCGCGCGCGCTGCTCTTCGGTGTCGAACTCATAAGTGTCAATCGCGGCCATGGCCGCGACGGACATGGTCAGGGCAAGCATGGCCAATAAAATCCGCTTCATGGCTGAGCCTCCTCAACGAGGGCCTGATAGCGCGGCGCCAGTTCGGACTGCCACACGCGCTCATCTATCACGCCAATGAATTTGTAGCGAATCACCCCTTCGGCATCCACCAGAAAAGTCTCGGGCGCGCCATAGACACCCAGATCCAGGCCGAGCCGGCCCTGGGGATCACTGATATTCAACTGGTAGGGGTTGTGCAAATCGAGCAACCACTTGCGCGCCGCGTCGGTGTCATCCTTGTAATTGACGCCATGGATGACCACGCCCTGCTCCGCCAGCTTGTTCAGCACGGGATGTTCGACCCGGCACGCGACGCACCAGGTAGCCCACACGTTAACCAGAGATGGTTGGCCTTTGAGCTCCTCATGACTGATATCTGCCTGGCCCTCTTCCACCGATTGCAGCTGGAAGGCCGGGAAATCCTTGCCTATCAATACCGAAGGCAGGTTTTCATTATCCAGATACAGGCCTTTGAACAGGAACACCAGCAACAACAGGAACAGCGCCAGCGGCAGAATCATCAAAGCGCGTTTCATGCCGGGTTCTCCGTCGCCAGGGTTTCAGCTTTGACCTTGGCCTGACGTGAACGCAAACGGTAGCGTTTGTCACTCGCCGCCAGTAGACCGCCGAAAGTCATGAACAGCGCGCCCAACCAGATCCAGCGCACAAAGGGCTTAATATGTACGCGCATGGCCCAGGCGTCATCGCCCAGGGGTTCGCCCATGGCCACGAATAGATCACGGGTGAAGCCGGCATGAATGGCGGCTTCGGTCATCAACTGATTCTGTACCGTGTACAAACGTTTCTCCGGACGCAGGACGGTAATCTGCCGACCATCCTTGAAGACGTTGACCACAGCCTTGTCCGACTCCCAATTGGAGCCCTCACGGTGCCGTACTTCCACGAACTGGAAGGTATAGCCGCCCAGATCCAACTGATCGCCGGGGACCATGCGCAGATCACGCTGGCTGTCGAACAGGCTCGCGCCGACCACACCTACTGCGCAGACGGCGATACCAATATGCGCGGCAGTCATGCCCCAGTAGCTGCGGCTCAGGCCTCTAAGCCCTTTGACCGTGCCTTTGTGGCGAATCTTGTTGCGGATATCCTTGAAACTCATGCCGACCACCCAGAACACCAGCAGCAGCATGCTGCCAACGGCCAGATGATGATCGCCAATCCAGATCGCAATCAGGACAGCGCCAATCGCAGAGCCAATCAGCACCCACTTGAGCTGGCCAAACAGCCACTTGACCGGCGTATCCTTCCAGCGGCTGAGCATGCCGACGCCCATCGCCGCCATCAACAACGCCATCAGCGGCAGGAACAGCGCATTGAAGTATGGCGGGCCCACCGATACCAGCGTGCCGCTGACCGCATCCAGCACCAGGGGATATAGCGTGCCGAGCAAGATCATCAAGGCAGCAACGACCAATATCACGTTGTTGATCAGCAGGAAGGTTTCCCGCGACCAGAGCGCGAAGCCGATCTGGCTTTTGACCACCGGGGCGCGTAGTGCATACAACAGTAAGGAGCCCCCGACCACCAGCAACAGGAAGCCGAGAATGAATACCCCGCGCTCAGGATCCGTGGCAAAGGCGTGTACCGAGGTCAGCACCCCGGAGCGCACCAGGAAAGTGCCGAGCAGGCTGAGCGAAAAAGTCGCTATCGCCAGCAACACCGTCCAGCTTTTGAATACGCCGCGTTTTTCCGTCACCGCCAGGGAGTGGATAAGCGCGGTACCCACCAACCAGGGCATGAAGGACGCGTTCTCTACCGGGTCCCAGAACCACCAGCCGCCCCAACCCAGCTCGTAATAGGCCCACCAGGAGCCGAGCGCGATACCCAGGGTCAGAAAGGCCCAGGCAATGATGGTCCAGGGGCGCGACCAGCGTGCCCATGCCGCATCCAGCCGGCCACCCAGCAGCGCCGCAATGGCGAAGGCAAAGGCGACTGAAAAGCCGACATAGCCCATATAGAGCATCGGTGGATGCACGATGAGACCGAAATCCTGCAGCAGTGGATTCAGGTCGTTCCCGTCTGCCGGGTAGAAAGGCAGTTGCCGGTCAAAGGGGTTGGAGGTCATCAGCATGAACAGCAGGAAGCCGACACTGATCATGCCCATCACCGCCAGCACGCGGCTGAGCATTTCATTCGGCAAATCGCGGGAGAAGACGGCTACCGCCAGGGTCCAGGCCGCCAGAATCAGCGCCCATAACAGCAGGGAACCCTCGTGGCCGCCCCACACCGCACTGACTCGGTAGTACCAGGGCAGCGCCGAGTTTGAGTTGAGGGCCACGTAGGTCACGCTAAAGTCGTTGGTAACAAACGCCTGGACCAGACATAGAAAGGCGAACAATACGAACAGACATTGGGCAATGGCCGCTGGCTGGGCAAAGCCCATGGCCAGCGAGTCGCCGCGCCAGGCGCCGTAAAGAGGTACTGTGGACTGCAACACTGCCAACACCAGGGCAATGATCAGGGCAATCTGGCCTAGCTCGGGAATCATCTTGCCTCCAACTAGTAGTAGCTGGATGCCGCTTCGGCATCCAGCTTCATCTGATTAACTTTTTCCATCGCCTGTGCCACTTCTGGCGGCATGTATTCTTCATCATGCTTGGCCAGTACTTCGTCGGCGACCAGCATGCGGTTTTCGTTCAGCCGACCGAGCGCAACGATCCCCTGACCTTCGCGGAACAGGTCGGGCAAAATGCCGGAATAAGCGATCAGTATCTGCTTGTCACCATCGGTGACGGCAAACTGGACTTCAAGCGTATCCGGAGCACGCTGAACGCTCCCTTCTACCACCAGACCACCGGCGCGAATGCGCGTGTCTACCGGTGCGTCACCATCCGCAATCTGGCTAGGGGTATAGAACAGGTTGATATTCTGCTGCAGGGCCGACAGCGCCAGGCCCACAGCAATACCCACACCGAGCACCACCAGCAGAATCAGACCCAGTTTTTTCTTGCGTTGCGGATGCATTACACCTCCTCCCGGCGCCGGCGACGCGCCTCAGATGCGACCAGACTGCGCCGCGCCATTACCGGTTGAACAATGTTCAGCACCAGTACGATCAGCGTGATCAGATAGGCGGACCAGACATAGGGGCCGTGGCCGCCCATGGCCAGCCATTCGCTCAGATTTGTCATGATGTTTTCTCCAACAGGTCACGCACCCAGCGCGTCTTGTGTTCCCGGCGCAGCACTTCCAGGCGCATGCGCAACAGCAGGCTGACGGTAAACCAGGCATAGAAGCCCAGCACCATCAACAGCAACGGGAACCACATCTCGATGGGCATTGCCGGTTTTTCGGTGATCTTGAAGGTGGCGGGCTGGTGCAGAGTATTCCACCAGTCCACCGAATACTTGATGATCGGAATATTCACCACGCCGACGATAGCCAATACGGCCGTAGCCTTGGCGGCGGTTTCACGATTGCTGATCGCCTGGCCCAGCGCGATGATACCGAAATACAGGAACAACAGAATCAACATGGAGGTCAACCGGGCATCCCACACCCAATAGGTACCCCAGGTCGGTTTACCCCAAATGGCGCCGGTGACCAGGGCTATGAAGGTCATCCAGGCGCCGATAGGCGCAGCACACTGCAACGCAACGTCCGCCAGCTTCATGCGCCAGACCAGGCCAACCACACCGGCCACGGCGAGCATGATGTAGCAGGATTGGGCGAGGAAGGCCGCCGGCACGTGAATATAGATGATTCGAAAGCTGTTGCCTTGCTGATAATCCTGGGGGGCAAACACCAGCCCCCAGACAGTACCGACGCCGAGCAGAATGATGGCGGCAGCGACAAACCAGGGCAGCCAGCGCCCGCTGATGTCGTAAAACCATTTGGGTGAACCCAACATATGGAAAAAACGCCAGTTCATCGCTTTATTTCTCCGCTCATTCACTCACCCCAATCCGCAGGCCCGCAGCGATCGCCAACGGTGCCAGACTCAGACTGAGCACGGCCAGGCAGCCGAGCCACAAGGCGTAACCCGCCACCGGCAGCCCCTGCAATGCAGCCTCAACGGCACCGGTACCCAGAATCAGCACCGGAATGTACAGGGGCAGAATCAATAGAGCCAGCAATACCCCTCCGGTTTTCAGGCCTACTGTCAGCGCAGCGCCGACGGCCCCGAGCAGACTCAATACCGGCGTGCCCAGAAACAGGCTCAGGCACAGCACCGGCAGAACCGAAGCCGGCAACGACAGCATCAGCCCGAACAGCGGCGCCAGCAGCACCAGCGCTAGCCCACTGATCAGCCAGTGATGCAGTACCTTGACCAGCACCATCAACGCCAGTGGGTGTGGTGAAAGCACCCATTGCTCCAGCGAGCCATCCTCGTAGTCGCTACGGAACATGCCGTCCAGCGACAGCAGCGTGGCCAGCAGCGCCGCAACCCAGATCACGCCCGGGGCCATGGTACGCAGCATGCCCGGCTCAGGGCCCACCGCCAAGGGAAACAGACTGATCACGATGGCGAAAAACACCAGCGGATTCAGCAGGTCGCCTGGCCGGCGCCATGCCAGGCGCCACTCGCGACAAAATAATAGCCAGACGATCTGCCGCATCAGGCTACCTGACCCAAATCAAGGGTACGCAACCCCTGCAAATGATCGAGACTGTGATGCGTGGTCAGTATCACCGTGCCGCCATTGGCCGCGTGCGCCAGCAAATGCGCCTCCAACGCGGCAACCCCACTGCGGTCAATCGCAGTAAAGGGTTCATCCAGAATCCACACCGGATGCGCCTCCAGGTAAAGCCTGGCCAGGGCCACACGGCGTTGTTGCCCCGCTGACAAATGCTGGCAGAGTACATCCTCAAAACCGCGCAAACCGACCTTGTCGAGTGCCTGCCAGATAGCCTCGGCACTGGCGGGCTGGCTCAGCGCACATAACCAGGCCAGATTCTCTTCGGCACTCAGCGCGCCCTTGACCGCCGGCGCATGGCCTATGAACAGCCTGTCACGCCGCCAGTGTTCACGGCCCGCTGGTTTGAATATCGACTGCTCGCCATAACCGATGTCGCCTGCCGCTGGCGGTAATAGCCCGGCCAGAATTCGCAGCAGGCTGGTTTTTCCCGAACCGTTTGGTCCGGCTACTTGCAGTACCTCGCCTGGCTCCAGGCGCAGAGACACCCCATCAAACAACTCACGCTGGTCGCGTTCGCAGGCAAGCTGATGCAATGTGATGGGCAGTGATTTCACCTGTTCTCCAAAACTGTCAGGCTGTACCTGATTTATTCATGTTTACCGGCTGCCGGCCGCTAACCAGTGAGGCGCGCACGGTCCTGACTGGCGACTGGAGCAGCGCATAAAAGTACGCTGAATTGCAGCTGTGCCATTATACATACAGCCCCCCTGACAAGGACCGTGATTTACGTCAACATGTGACTACATGAGCTCAGACATCCGACCCCTTCCACCCAGCCCCAGCCCCAGCCCCTCAGCGACGGGGCCTGCAGCCAGACCGGCAGATCCTGCCGCCGTGGCACTGCAAACGCTGCGTCCGATTGACGCACTGCTGTTGCCACCTGGGCAAACGGCGCGTGCTGAAGTCATTGCCAGCACCCCCAAGGGCGCCGAGTTTGAACTGCTCTTGCGCGTAATACAAAACGCCGGCGCGGCGCCCCAGCAGTTAGTCGCCACCAGCCCCCAAGCATTGAGCAGCGGTGCGCAGCTGGTGCTGCACGCTATCAGCCAGACGCAATTGATGGCGATATTGCAACCGACCAGCAAAGCACCCTCGGCTGACCTGATTACCCGCCTGGATCCCGCCGCTTTTCCTACCGGCTCCATGGTCCAGGCTCAGGTGATCAGCCAGCAGGCGCTGGCCCAGGGCGAACAGCAGCGCTTTGCGATCATTGCCAAGTTGTTGGCCGGAGCGGCCGCAGGCAGTACGCTGAGCCTTACCAGCAGCAAACCCATCGAGCCCGGTACGCTGATCACCGCCTTGGTCGGCAGCCAAGGGGAGCTGCGCATACCCGATCCCGCGCGGCAGCAGATGACACTGGCGCTGCTCCAGGGCCTGCGCGACAGTTTGCAACGCCAGGGCTCATCCGAGCCCCTGTTTACCAGTATCGAGCGGCTTAGCCAGGCCAGCGCCACAACCACCGGCGCGGGGCCTGCTGCCCTGCCGGCCAGCGTTCAGAACGCCATGCACCAGGTATTGCAGCAGGTCGCCTCGCTTCAGCAACTGATGACGCCAACTGGCGTGGAACAGGCGGTACAGCGCAGTGGCGTATTTCTCGAGCCCAGCCTGGCCCAGTTAGCTGGCCTGCTCAAGGGCGCCAGCGCAGAAACCGCGGCGCTGGCGGCCGGCATCAGCCCTACGCCAGCACTGGGGAAATTGCTGGCGGCGCTGTCCAGTCTGCCGGTCAGCCCGGCTACCCCACCACTGCCTGGCGCTGATCTGAAAGCCACGCTGCTGCACCTGGCGGTGAACCTGCAACAGCACCTTTCACCCGCAGCGATCAAGGAGCTGGCACTGCCGTTCAGCCCCTGGAAGCAGAGCGTAGGCGGCCCGGCACAGCAGAGCTTCCCTCTGGCAACACGTGTGGTGCAGGGTATGACCGATGCGCCGGACCTGGGCGCCCTGCTGCGTTTGACCGCCGCATTGCTGTCGCGTATTCAACATCACCAGTTGCAAAGCCTTGGCCAGTCGCAGACTTTTTCCGACGGCAGCAGCCAGACGGTCTGGCAACTGGAAATCCCTCTGCGTGACGGCCAGCAGTTCAGCCATGTGCAGGTGCGCATTCAGCGTGATGAGCCCTCGCCTGAGGAAAAGAAAACCGAGCAGGTCCCGCATTGGGAGGTGCGCCTGGCGTTTAATCTGGATCCGCTGGGCAGCCTGCAGGCGATAGCCAAGCTCTACAAGGGCCGGGTGAGCAGTGAGTTCTGGGCGCAACAGCCACAGACGCTAACTTTGTTGCATGGCGAGCTGAATCAATTACGTGACCGCTTGCTCGCCAAGGGGCTGGACGTGGGTGATTTGAGCTGCCACCAGGGCATGCCGCCGCAACCCAATCGCGCACTGCAGCAGCGCTGGATAGATGAGGTTACCTGATGAAAAAGCCCCGTGAAGCCATTGCTCTGGTCTACGACGGCGATCAGGCACCGACGCTGACGGCCAAGGGCGAGGGCGATCTGGCTGAGCAGATTATCGAACTGGCGATGGCCTACGAAGTGCCGATCTACCAGAACGCCGAACTGGCGAGTGTGCTGGCGAGACTGGAACTGGGGGACCAGATCCCCGAGGCGCTTTACCGCACCATCGCGGAGATCATTGCTTTTGCCTGGTATCTGAAGGGTAAGGCACCGGCTGGGTTCGAGCCACCAGAGGACCAGGGTTAGCCCTGATTCGCTAGGGCTTCCGAGCGGCGTGCAGCTTGGCAACCAACTCGGCTTCTGCCTTGGACAGCCCGCAGGACTGGGTGAGATCTTCCACACTGGCGCCCAGGCCAACCAGGCGGGCCGCCTGGTTATAGGGCAAGGACTGCGGATCATGCTGATCAATCCGCATTTGCTTGTCTTCCATACGCTTGAGCTGATCACGCAGGGTTGTCAGCTCTTCACCCATGCGAATACTGCCTTGCTGATAGGTGAGCACTTCGGTTTTAAGCCGTTGCATCCGCTCGAGCTGCTGAGCGTCCTGCTGTTGCAAACGGGTGCCGAGCTTCTTCAAACCCAGATACAACGCCAGCAGCGCAGCAACCAGGGCGCCGATACCCAGCCCCAGTAGCAGCATGAGCCATGCTTGGGTGCCGATCATCGAGGTCAGAACCCCTGCAGTTCGGCCCACTCATCCTCGGTCATCATCTTTTCCAGATCGACCAGGATCAGCAGTTCGTCATTCTTGTTGCAGACGCCTTGAATAAACTTGGCAGATTCGTCAGTACCAACGTTAGGTGCTGTTTCAATCTCCGACTGGCGCAGATAGACCACCTCAGCGACGCTATCAACCAGAATACCGACAACCTGCTTGTCCGCCTCGATAATCACGATTCGGGTATTGTCGGTAATAGGCGCCGGCGTCAGGCCGAAGCGTTGACGGGTATCGATCACCGTTACCACGTTGCCGCGCAGGTTGATGATACCCAGCACATAGGACGGCGCTCCGGGTACCGGGGCGATTTCGGTATGCCGCAGGACTTCCTGCACCTGCATCACGTTGATGCCATAGGTTTCGTTATCCAGGCGAAAGGTCACCCATTGCAGGATCGGATCTTCAGCGCCCTGTGCGGAATTGTTTTTCATCTCTTGTTTCCCGATCTTTATTGATGCCGATCCGGCTCAGACGCCGGCTTCCCAGTGTACTCATTATCATCAGCGCTGTGCGCTCACGCCAGTGCTCTTGCCTGTTTTGTCGCCTGTTGGGTCTTCTCGCCGGCGCCGATCAGGCTGGCCAGCGACGCGACATCCACCAGAGCGCACATATGTTCAATCACGGTACCTGCCAACCAGGGACGCTTGCCCTCTTGCGAGCGCCATTTGACTTGGCCTGGCTGCAGCTTGACCGACTTGCTGACATCATGCACGGCGAGGCCCCATTCGTAGCCCTGTACCGAAATAACAAAGCGCAGGTTCTCTTGCAGGGCCGGGGTATAACGCTCGGGCATCACCCAGCGCGCGGTATCCAGCACTTTCAGATTGCCGGCCGAGGTCGGCATGATACCCAGGAACCAGTCCGGCTGGCCGAACAGCGGCGTAATCTCGCTTTCCAGCGGGTGAATAGTCCCGAGCAGGATCAGCGGCACCGCCAGCGTCAAGCCACCGACATCAAACAGCAATGCCTCGAAGGGCTGGTCACGCCATTGGGGCTGCTCTTGAGCAGGGGCGCTGGGCGATTCTATCTGGGGTTGAACAGCTGCCGACGCTTCAACAATGATTTCCGGCACCACAACCGGCGCCACATGCTCAACCTTGGACTCCACGACCTGCACAGCGGGTGCAGAGCTAACCGGCAGCGTGGCTTCAGCCAAAACCGGTGCGGCCTCGGGCTGTTCGGCTACGCTCAAGTCTTCGGTCGCATCCTGCAACAGCGCATCCAGATAACTCTGAATAGTCTGTTGAGGAATAAACTGCTGTAAGGGCAAGGGTTTGCTCATGGCTGGCTAATCTTTCAATCCTGATGTGGCTTGAAACTCTGTTGTTTACCCGTCTGGTGTTCAATCAGTCTGTTAAGCAGTATCGGCTGAATCCGGCCAAGCATTAACCCCAATTGCATCAAGCCACCTGCTCGCGGCGCGGAACAGCCTGGGCCAGCAAGTAGCGCAGCAAGGCGCGGTAGGCCAGAACACCGCGTGCGCTGGCGTCGAGCCTGGATGGCACAAGACCGGCCAGGCTGGCATCGCGCAGCTTGGTATCGATAGGCACATAAGCCTGCCACAGGTGGTCGGGATAATCACGCCTGAGCATCCGCAACGTGGTCAAGGATGCCTGGGTGCGGCGGTCAAACAGGGTCGGCACCACGGTGTAGGGCAGCGCTTGCTTGCGCGAGCGATTGACCATATCCAGGGTATGCACCATGCGCTCAAGCCCCTTCATGGCCAGGAACTCGGTCTGCACCGGGATGACCAGTTGCTCGCACGCTGCCAGGGCATTGATCATCGACACGCCGAGCAGCGGCGGACTGTCGATCAGCACGAACTGGTAGTCATCCCACAACTGCGCCAGAGCGCGCGACAGCACCAGGCCAAAGCCGCCCTGCGCGGCGGACTGGCGCTCCAGCGTAGCCAGAGATGTACTCGAGGGCAGCAAACGGATATTTTCATGGCTGGTATCCAACAACAGCGCCTGGGCCAGACCTTCCGGCACCTGGCCCTTGTGCTGGAACAGGTTGAAGACGCTGCTGGTCAGGCTATCAGGATCGTGCCCAAAGTAACTGGTCATGGAACCATGCGGGTCCAGATCGACCACCAGCACGCGCTGCCCCTGATCCGCCAACAGACCAGCCAAGGCCACTGCGGTAGTGGTCTTGCCCACTCCGCCTTTCTGATTGGCCACGGCCCAGACTTTCATACACATCCTCCGGGGGCATGGTACCGACGCGCTGCGTCCAGCCCACTCCACCAACGACAACAAAATGACGCCACAACCTTCAGGCGACAACTGAACACTTTACTCTGCAGAAGGCGTGCCAGACCTGTTACGCGCTTCACGCAACCTGTCGACATCCTCACCCTGGTCACTCTTGAAAGCCTCGTGCCGGCTATCCAGATAGCGCGAAATCAACAGTACCACACGGCGGTTAGCGCGCCTTCCGGCGGCAGTGGTGTTGTCGGCAACAGGGCGAAACTCGCCATAACCTACCGCGGCCATGCGCTGCGGATCGACACCGCCGATGCCAAGCATGCGCACGACGCTGGCAGCCCGGGCCGCCGACAGCTCCCAATTGGTCGGGTAGAGCCGCGAATTGATCGGCATGTTGTCAGTGAAGCCTTCAACATGGATGGGGTTCTGATAGGGCGCCAAAATCATGGCGATACGTTCGATCAAATCGAACCCGGCATCCAGTGGCAAGGCGTCGCCGCTGGGAAACAACAGACTGGAATTGAGCTCGATCTCGATCCACAGCTCGTTACCCCGCACTTCCAGATCGCCCGCTGAAATCAATTCGCCAAAGGCCGACTGCATCGCTTCTGTGATGTCCTGCAGCGCATCGCGGGGAGCGCCTTCGCCGGTATCACCGGCCATGCCCTCGCCATCACTGCGGGCCAGACCGCGGGGTATTTCCTCACCGATCTGAATAGGATCCAGAGACCGCTGCGGTTGATTGAATGCGCCTTCCAGGGTTTCCGACAGCACCTTGTATTTACCATCGTTGACCGACGAGATGGAGTACATGACCACAAAAAACGCAAACAGCAGGGTGATGAAGTCCGCGTATGAGACCAACCAGCGCTCGTGATTTTCAGGCTCTTCGTGACGCCGCCGCCGCATATGCTGCCCCTGTCAGTCCAGGAAGCCCTCGAGCTTCATTTCGATGGACCGTGGGTTCTCACCTTCGGCGATAGACAGCAGACCCTCAAGCAGCATTTCGCGGTAACGAGACTGCTGCAACACCACAGACTTGAGCTTGTTCGCCACCGGCAACAGGAACAGGTTGGCCAGTGCTACACCATAAATCGTTGCCACGAAGGCGACGGCGATACCGGTGCCGAGCATCGAAGGGTCCGCGAGGTTGCCCATGACGTGAATCAGGCCCATGACCGCACCGATAATGCCGATGGTGGGCGAGTAACCGCCCATGCTTTCATACACCTTGGCAGCCATCAGATCATGGCTTTCCCGGGTCAGCAGATCCACTTCCAGAATGCTGCGAATGGCCTCCGGCTCACTGCCGTCAACCAGCAGTTGCAGGCCCTTACGGGCGAAAAAGTCGGACTCCATATCGGCAATCTGTTCCAGACCAAGAAGCCCCTCTTTACGCGCGATGGTGCTCCAGCCGATAACCTGATTAATGCCTGCTTGCAAACGGTTGGCGGGTGGGAAAATGATCCAGCGGGCAATCACCAGAGCGCGTTTGAAGACCTTCAGCGGCGTCTGGATAAAGGCGGCGCCCAGGGTGCCGCCAAAAACGATAAGCGCTGCCGGCCCGTTCAGCAGCGCGGCGGCGTGGCCGCCTTCGAGGTAATTACCACCCAATATCGCCACGAACGCGAGAATGATGCCGATGATGCTGAGAATATCCATCAGCTGAGCTCTGCCAGGTAGCGGCCAATATCATCCAGACTGTAGATTCCATCGGCCAGATTGGCCTTGGCGATGGCCATCGGCATGCCGTAGATCACACAACTGGCCTCATCCTGCGCCCAGATATCACTGCCGGCCGTCTTGAGCATGCGCGCCCCTTCCCGACCATCGGCGCCCATACCGGTCAGCACCACCGCCAGCACCTTGTCGCGAAACGCCTTGGCCGCAGAGCCAAAGGTCACATCCACACAGGGCTTGAAATTAAGCCGCTCATCGCCTGGCAGGATGCGCACCACGCCACGGCCATCGAGCATCATCTGTTTGCCGCCGGGCGCCAGCAAGGCGACGCCGGGCTTGAGCGTGTCGCCGTCCTCGGCTTCCTTGACGCGAATCTTGCACAGCTTGTCCAGGCGCTCGGCAAAGGCCTTGGTAAAGGCCGCTGGCATATGCTGAATCAACAGCAAAGGCGCGGGAAAACTGGCCGGCAATTGGGTCAGCACTTTCTGCAGTGCAACAGGGCCACCGGTGGAGGTGCCGATGGCGACCAACTGGTAGTGTTTCTTGCGCGGCGGCGGGCTATTGCTGGCGGTGCTACGGGCCGTTGCCGGAGCCGCTTTGGCTGCGGGCGCAGGCTCGCTGGTGGTGGAGCGCAGCGTCGGCCTGGTTGCGCTAGAGGTTGCGCTAGAGACGGCTGATGGCGTAGCTGGCGCGCTGGGAGTTGAGAGCCCCAGGGAGCGACGGTTAGTGCGCGCCAAGGCATGCACTCGCTCACACAGCAGTTGCCTGACCTTGTCTGGATTGCGGGAGATATCTTCAAAATTTTTCGGCAGGTAATCAGCCGCGCCAGCGTCCAGCGCATCCAGGCTGACGCGCGCGCCTTCATAGGTCAGCGAGGAAAACATCAATACCGCCGTGGGGCAGCGCTGCATGATTTCGCGCACGGCAGTGATGCCATCCATCACCGGCATCTCGTAATCCATGGTGATCACGTCCGGATGCAGCGCCAGCGTCTGATCCACAGCCTCGCGGCCATTGGAGGCTGTCCCGACCACCTGGATCTGCGGATCGCCCGCGAGAATTTCCGTAACCCGGCGGCGAAAAAACCCAGAATCATCCACCACCAGTACCTTGACCGCCATACGCTCTCCTGAAACCTGCCCGGATCACCCGCCGTACGGGGGCGTATCCTGATAACCATCCATCCCTGCATCATTCTTCCCGCGGCGCTGCTAGCCGCGTCGTGCATACCGCTTGAGCAGGCTGGGAATATCCAGAATCAGAGCAATACGGCCGTCACCCGTGATAGTCGCGCCCGACATGCCCGGGGTGCCTTGCAGCATACGACCGAGCGGTTTGATCACCACCTCTTCCTGACCTACCAACTGATCAACCACAAACCCGACCCGCTGGGTGCCAACCGACACTATCACCACGCTGGCGGCAGACCGATCGCTTGTATCTTCAACGCCAGGCATCAACCAACGTTTGAGGAAAAACAGCGGCAAGGCCTTTTCGCGCACGATGATGACTTCCTGACCGTCGACTACATTGGTACGCGACAGGTCCAGGCTGTAAATCTCGTTCACGCTGACCAATGGCAGGGCAAAGGCCTGATTGGCCAACATGACCATCAACGTCGGCATGATCGCCAGCGTCAATGGCACCTTGATGACGATACGGCTACCCTGCCCCTTGGTCGATTGAATACCGATGGTGCCGTTCAGCTGGGAAATCTTGGTCTTGACCACATCCATGCCGACACCGCGGCCAGAGACATCAGAAATTTCGGTCTTGGTGGAAAAGCCCGGGGCCAGAATCAGGTCGAAGCATTCGCTTTCTGTCAGCCGGTCGGCGGCATCCTTGTCCATCATCCCCTTTTCAACGGCCTTGGCACGCAGCACATCGGCGTCCATACCCCGGCCATCATCGGTAATGGTCAGCAGGATGTGATCGCCTTCCTGTTCGGCAGCCAGAATCACCTTGCCGGTGCGCGGCTTGCCGGCGGCTTCACGCTCATGCGGCAGCTCGATACCGTGATCCACCGAGTTACGCACCAAATGCACCAGCGGATCGGCAAGGGCCTCGACCAGGTTCTTGTCCAGATCGGTCTCTTCACCGACCAGTTCAAGGTTGATTTCCTTTTTCAGGCTGCGGGCCAAGTCACGTACCACGCGTGGGAAGCGACCAAACACCTTCTTGATCGGCTGCATGCGGGTTTTCATCACCGAAGACTGCAGATCGGCCGTGACCACATCCAGATTGCCCACCGCCTTGTTCAATTCCTCATCACCGCTACTCAGGCCCAATCGCACCAGGCGATTACGCACCAGCACCAGCTCGCCGACCATATTCATGATGTCGTCAAGGCGCGCGGTATCTACCCGAACAGTGGTCTCGGCTGCGGGATTCTCAATGGCAGACTGCTTATCTTTCGCGGGTTCAGCGGCTGGCGCAGGTGCCGGTTTCGCGGCAGGCGGCGCGGCCTTGGCAACAGGCTTGGCTGGGGCTGGCGCCTTGGCTGCGGGCACGGCCGGCTTTACTTCAGGCGCTGCGGGGCTATCCAGCTTGCCGGGCGCCTGGCCACTGCCATGCAACTGATCGAGCAGCGCCTCAAACTCGTCATCGGTAATATGCTCGGGCTCGACATCAGAGCTCTTAGCCGCGGGACTCGCTTCAGCTTGCGCAGCTACAACCTTGCCAGGCGCAGCGCCTTTGCCATGCAGCTCATCAAGCAGAGCTTCAAATTCATCATCGTTTATTTCATCGCTGCTGCTGGAGGCAACAGAAGATGGGCTGCTCGGCACGCCAGTCGAAGCACTGGGCGTGGCTGGCGCAGGGGCCGCAGGTGCTGGTGCTGGTGCTGGTGCTGGTGCTGGTGGGCTTGTACCGTGTAATTGATCGAGCAAAGCCTCGAACTCGTCATCGGTAATTTCGTCACTGTTGTTCTGCGCTGGCGTAGCCGCCATGACAGGAACAGCTTGCTCGCTGGCCACTGCTGCCGGGCCATGCAAGGCCTCAAGCAGTTGCTCGAATTCGTCGTCGGTAACATCACCTGAGCCTTCAGAGGCCTGCACTGGCGATTCGACGGAGCTGGATCCCGGCGATACTGGAGTGGGTTCCGCCGAGGCAGGTACCGCCAGACGCGCCAATGCCTCAAGCAAGGCCGGATCGGCGGGTTTGGGATCTTCGCCCTCGCGGACCTGAGTGAACATTTCATTGACGCTATCGAGCGCCTGCAGGACCACGTCCATCAGTTCAGAATCGACCTGACGCTCGCCCTTGCGCAGAATATCGAACACGTTTTCCGCAATGTGGCAGCAGCCTACCAGCGCATCCAGCTGCAGAAATCCGGCGCCACCCTTGACCGTGTGAAAGCCTCGGAAGATGGCGTTGAGCAGATTGGTATCATCGGGACGGTTCTCCAGGTCGACCAGTTGCTCTGACAACAGCTCGAGGATTTCCCCGGCTTCCACCAGAAAATCCTGAAGAATTTCCTCATCCGCATCAAAACTCATGCATCCACTCCCGGGCGTGCTTGTAGTTAGAAGCCCAGACTGGAGAGAAGATCATCGACTTCATCCTGTCCGGATACAACGTCTTCTCTTTTATCGGCATGAATCTGCGGACCTTCACCCTTGGCGGAGACTTTTTTTGCTTCCTGCTCGGATGAGGCATGATTAATGCCCGCAATCCGATCAACCTGCCCTGCCATTCGCACCAGACTGACCAGGCTTTCTTCCACGTCATGGACCAGCGTAGTGACGCGCTTGATCACCTGACCGGTAAGGTCCTGATAGTCCTGGGCAATAAGGATGTCGTTAAGATGGGTACTGACCTGCGCACTGGATTCTTCTGTTTTAGCCAGAAACTCACCCATGCGCTTGTATAGTTCGCGGAATTCCCCCGCCTCCATCTCACGACGCTGCAGGCGCTGCCAGTCGGCGCGCAGTGCAGTGGCTTCCTGGCCCAGGCTGGAGATGATCGGCGCGCTGCTTTCCACCAGGTCCATGGTGCGGTTGGCCGCTTTGTCGGTCAGCTTCACGACATAATCAAGACGATCTGACGCATCAGTGATCTTGGAGACTTCAGCCCCGTCACCCAGCGCATGTGAGGTGTCTATCTGGAAGTTGACAATGGAATTGTGCAACGCACGCGTCAGTTGTCCGACTTCGTAATACAAGCCGCGATCACGTGCCTGATTGATTGCGTGTATGACCAGGATGGCCTCGCCGTACTGGCCCTGTTCCAGGTATTCGACCAGTTGCCGCGCATTATCCTTGAGGGAATGTTCGAATTCCTGAGCGGTCGCCTGGCCGGGATCCTTACTTAACGCCATAACCTATACCCCGGATAATTATTATTTTGCTTGAACCCGCTCGAAGATCTTTTCGATTTTCTCTTTCAGCGCCTGGGCGGTAAACGGCTTGACCACGTAGCCGTTGACACCCGCCTGAGCGGCTTCAATAATCTGATCGCGTTTGGCTTCGGCCGTGACCATCAATACCGGCAAATGCTTGAGGCGCTCATCGGCCCTCACTGCTCGCAACAGATCAATACCGCTCATACCCGGCATGTTCCAGTCGGTCACTAGAAAATCGAAGCTACCGCTTTGCAGCATCGGCAGTGCCGAGGTTCCATCATCAGCTTCCGCCGTGTTGGTGAAACCCAGGTCGCGCAACAGATTCTTGATAATGCGCCTCATCGTTGAAAAATCATCAACGATGAGAATTTTCATATTCTTGTCCAAGTCGACCTCCGTACAAACCAGGAAGAGTGCACTATCGCACCCCGCTTACCTACTGGCCAAACAAGCCCTTTCAACTCCATTGTCGCCAGTGTACGCGCAGACGCCATACGGCGCTGGCTTCACTGACATTCAACACCCATCTTTCAGGGCAACCGGCCATTGTCCGGATACCGGGAACAAAATCAATCGTTTCTCCACCCACTCAGCCGCGCGCGTAATCGTGCTGCGCACTGGCTATGCAACTGGCTGACGCGCGATTCACTAACACCCAGCACCGCGCCAATCTCTTTCAAATTCAATTCTTCATCGTAATACAGCGACAGCAGCAGGCGCTCGCGCTCTGGCAACCCCTCGATTGCCTCTACCAGGGCTACGCGAAAACGTTGATCCTGCAGGCCACCCAGTGGCTCCTCATCGCTGTGCGCATCCGCGCGCGTGCCGTTCTCGATCAACTCGTCAAAACTGAACAGCTTGCTGCCGGAGGTATCATTGAGGATGGCGTAATACTCTTCCAGGCTCATCTCCAGCTCTGCGGCTATTTCATGGTCCTTGGCGTCGCGGCCCAGACGTGACTCCACTGCGCGTACCGCATCACTGACCATCCGCGTGTTGCGGTGCACCGAGCGCGGGGCCCAGTCGCACTTGCGGACTTCATCCAGCATGGCACCGCGGATGCGAATACCCGCGTAGGTCTCGAAACTGGCGCCCTTGCCGCTTTCGAATTTGCGCGAAGCCTCCAGCAGACCAATCATCCCGGCCTGAATCAGATCATCAACCTGAACACTGGACGGCAGGCGAGCAAGCATGTGATAGGCAATACGTTTGACCAGCGGGGCATACTGGGAAACCAGTTGATCCTGGTTGTCAGCGGAACACTGTGCGCGTGTATACATGCTCAATCCACCAGCCGTTTGTGTCATAGGCCTGAACCCGTTTGCTGTACCAGGCGTTCGACGAAAAATTCAAGATGCCCGCGTGGATTGGCCGGCAGCGGCCAGGCATCGACTTTTTGTGCAATACCCCGAATAGCGATGGAGGCCTTGCTGCGCGGAAACACCTCATAAAGCGCACGCTGCTTCTGGACAGCCTTACGCACATTTTCGTCGTAAGGCACGGCACCCACATACTGCAGCGCTACATCAAGGAAGCGATCCGTTACCTTGGTCAGCTTAGCAAAGACCGTCCGGCCTTCCTGTGGCGTGTGTACCATATTGGCCAATATACGGAAGCGTGTCATGCCATGATCGCGATTAAGCAGCTTGATCAAGGCATAAGCGTCTGTAATCGAGGTGGGCTCATCGCAAACAACCACCAGCACTTCCTGCGCGGCGCGCACGAAGCTGACTACCGAATCACCGATACCCGCAGCGGTGTCGACAATCAGTACATCAATGTTATCGCCAATATCGCTGAATGCCTGAATCAGACCAGCGTGTTGCTGGGGATTCAGATTGACCATGGTCGCGGCGCCGGAGGCAGCGGGCACAATACGCATGCCGCCCGGACCATTGAGCAATACATCGCGCAACTCGCAGGTGCCTTCAAGCACGTCGGCCAGGGTGGCTTTCGGCTTGAGGCCGAGCAACACATCGACATTCGCCAAACCAAGGTCGGCGTCGAGCAACACGACTCGACGCCCCATGTCAGCCAGGGCCAGACCCAGGTTGACCGACACGTTGGTTTTGCCGATCCCGCCTTTGCCGCCGGTGACCGCGATGACCTGAACCGGATGTTTGCTGCCCATCTGCGTGGATTACCTTGTTAGCAATAAAACTGTTGATCGTCTGTTAACCAGCGCGCTGGTTGTGCAGTATACCGGCAAACACGTCAGCCATGGCCTGATCCGGCGGGCTTTCGTTACCCGCCAGACTGACCGCCCGGCTGACCAATTGATGGCCGACCGCACGGGCAATATCATCCGGTATGCGCTGGCCATCCGCCAGATAGGCTACCGGTAAACCCTGCTGCATGGCCAGACCCAATACTTCACCCAGGGTAGCCGCCTCATCCACCTTGGTAATCACGCAGCCATCCAGGTTACACACCTTATAGGTATGATAGGCCGCCTTGAGCACCTGATACTGACTGGTAGCCGCCAATACCAGCAGCGTGCTGACGCCGCCAACTGGCTCAGTTGCCCTTGCAGGTGCGGATCCTGCGCCTGCAAGCCTGCGGTATCGAGCAACACCAGGCGCTTGCCGGAAAACTCCTTGAGCACATCGGCCAGGCCGTTCTGTTCGTCAACCACGCGCACCGGCACATTCAAAATCCGGCCCAGGGTGCGTAACTGCTCGTGCGCACCGATGCGGTAGGTATCCATGGTCACTAGCGCTACGTGCTGGCTGCCATGCTTGAGCACGTAACGTGCTGCCAATTTACCCAGCGTGGTGGTTTTACCTGCGCCTGTGGGGCCAACCAAAGCAACAACACCGCCCGCTTCAATCAACTCCTCACGCATGACTGGAATGCTGTGCGACAGATGCGCCAGCAGCATACGCCATGCCTGCCGGGTATTGGGTTCATCGGCCACCAGGCGCAGCAGACTCTGGCTCAGCTCTGCGGGCAGACCCAGTTGGGTGAGGCGCCGCCACAGGCTGGCCTGACGCGGCTGCTGCTGATTGATCTGCCCCCAGGCCATATTGCCCAGCTGCGCCTCGAGCATCTCGCGCAATCCGGCGATTTCAGCGCGCATGGCGCCCAATCCCGACGCCGACTCCGGCTCTGGTTCAGCCACGCGCAACGCTGGCTTGGCCATGGCGGCAGGCGCTACGGGCTGCGCCATCTCGCTGTTCAGTCGTTCAAGAAACTCCTGCGCCTCGGAAGAACCTTCCTGGGCTGCCTGGCGCATGGTCTCACCAAACATCTGCCGATTCACGGTCGGTCCTGCACTGCTGCGCTCGCCCGCTTCCAGTTGGGCGCGTGCCGTGACAATACGTTCCTGGGTCTTTTTCAGTTCCTGGCTCAGACCCGGGGTCGGAGGGGTCAGGCGCGGCGCTTCATAATCCAGCGCCGCTGTCAGCTCCACGCCGCCGACTACGCGGCGGTTGGCGATAATGGACGCGTCGGCACCGAGCTCGTCGCGTACCAGCTTCATCGCCTGGCGCATGTCTGCGGCAAAGAAACGTTTCACTTTCATGGCTGACCCACCCTCTGCATTCGTTTAACTGAGCCGGCAGCGTCGGCTGCCTTGCATTCATTCTTGCCGTGCATCAACTAGCTCTGCCCGACTGTCGCCACAATGGTGACCTGCTTGCTGTCCGGAATTTCCTGGTAGGACAGCACATGGGCCCCAGGCGCCGCGTAGCGGACAAACTTGGCCATCATCCCGCGTACCGGCCCTGCCACCAGCAATATCGCTGGCTTACCTTGCACTTCCTGGCGTTGCACTGCATCAGCCAGTGAGCGCTGGAGCTTTTCAGCCATCCCCGGCTCAAGCATGATGCCGTCATCACCGCCCTGCCCAGCCTTCTGTAGACTCTGTAGCAAAATCTGTTCCAACCTGGGCTCCAATGTGATCACAGGGAGCTCGGAGTCAAGCCCTACAATGCTTTGCACGATGGAACGCGACAGCGACACCCGTACTGCCGAAATCAATGCGCCAGGATCTTGACTCTTGCCGGGCTGATTGGCGATCGCCTCGGCGATGGTGCGAATGTCACGCACCGGCACCTGCTCCTGCAGCAAGCCTTGCAATACCTTGAGCAGACCGGAGAGCGAAATCATCCCCGGCACCAACTCCTCGGCCAGCTTCGGCGAGGCCTTGGCCAGCACCTGCAGCAACTGCTGAACCTCCTCGTGACCGATCAGCTCATGGGCGTGCTTGTTGAGGATCTGATTCAGATGGGTCGCCACCACGGTGCTGGCGTCCACCACCGTATAGCCGAGTGACTGGGCCTGGTCCTTCTGCATCGGCTCGATCCAGATAGCGTCCAGGCCAAAGGCCGGATCCTTGCCGGCAATGCCTTTGATTTCGCCAAATACCTGACCCGGGTTGATCGCCAGCTCACGGTCGGGATATACCTCGGCCTCCGCTACACCAACACCCATCAGCGTGACGCGATAGGCGTTCGGGGCCAGGTCAAGGTTGTCGCGGATATGCACAGAAGGCATCAGAAAACCCATGTCCTGCGACAGTTTTTTGCGTACGCCCTTGATCCGCGCCAACAATTGGCCACCCTGATTACGATCAACCAGCGGGATCAACCGGTAACCCACTTCCAGGCCGACCATATCCACAGGCGTTACATCATCCCAGCCCAGCTCACGGGTTTCCGGGCGCGGTGCCGCAGGCACTTCAGTAGCCTTGCGCTCAACTTCCTGCTCGGCGTTCTGCTTGAGACGCTGCCGGTTGGCGATAAAGTAGGCCGCACCCGCCGCCAAAAAGCCCAGGCTCAGGAAGGAAAAATGCGGCATGCCGGGAATCAGACCCATGACGATCATGATGGCCGCCGCGATGGCCAGCGCCTTGGGCGAGGCAAACATCTGACGATTGACCTGAGAGCCCATATCTTCAGACGTGGATACGCGGGTCACCATGATCGCCGCAGCAGTTGACAGCAGCAGTGACGGGATCTGGGCAACCAGACCGTCACCGATGGTCAGCAATACGTAGATTCGGCCGGCCTCTTCAAAGCTGAGGCCGTGTTGGGCCATACCGATGGCCAGGCCACCGATGATATTGATAAACAGAATCAGCAGGCCGGCGACCGCGTCACCGCGCACAAACTTGCTGGCGCCGTCCATCGAGCCGTAAAAGTCCGCTTCCTGGGCAACCTCGGTGCGCCGCAGCTTGGCTTGCTCCTGATCGATCAGCCCTGCATTAAGGTCCGCATCGATGGCCATCTGCTTGCCGGGCATCGCATCCAGGGTGAAGCGAGCGCTCACCTCGGAAATACGCCCGGCACCTTTGGTCACCACAACGAAGTTGATGATCATCAGGATGGCAAACACCACCAGACCGACCACATAGTTGCCGCCGATCACCACCTCACCGAACGCCTGGATCACCTTGCCCGCAGCATCCCCACCCTCATGCCCGTAGAGCAATACCACCCGGGTAGAAGCCACGTTGAGCGCCAGACGCAGCAAGGTGGCAATCAGCAGAATCGTCGGGAATACGGCAAAATCCAACGGCCGCAGCGCGTATGCGCAGACCAGCAGGACGACCAGCGACAGGGCAATATTGAAGGTAAAGAGCACGTCAAGCAGGAAGGGTGGCACCGGCAGCATCATCATGCCCAGCATCACCAATAGCAGAATCGGCACACCCAGGGCGCCATGCCGCAACCCGGAAAGGTTGCTGCGGACGTTACTCATCATTTCTGCGCGGTCGACTGCCATGCCTCGGAAATTCCCAGATCAAATAATTGACGCTAAGTCGCGGTTAGCTACCTGCTACGCAAATTCCGTTCCAGCTAACAATTTATTTATCAGAGCCGCTCTGTCTCGCGCCGTGGTGCTATGCTCGTAGCAGCTCGATAGCAGGGCAGCGGCGCGGCGGAAAACCGCGTTGGACACAGGGATAGAACCGAGAAGTTACCGATGTCATGGATGTATCTTGCACGGATCAGAACCTCAGGCATGTTGAGCTTGCAGCACTCGATCATGCTGACTCTGAGTCTTCTGGTGGCACTCTTTATTGCCGGCATGTGGCTGATGTCCAGCTTGAACCTGAGTTTTGCCCAGGGTGCCATGTCCGAGCTGCGCCAACGCCAGATTGCCGACACCTTCTATGCCAATCTGGGGCGTATCAATGCCCATCACCACCAGATGGAGCAAAACACCGAAGACCTGGCCCGTCTGGGTGAGCTTTACCACCGCCTGTACCCAAGCCCCGGCAGGTTCTCCACCGTGCAACTGCGGCTTAGCCTGAAGCAAACGCTCGCCGACTTTCCCGACGCCTATGGCAGCGCCATCCTCTACCAACCAGGGGCGGTGGGTACTGGCGCCTTCGGCATGCGCGCCTACCGTGAAACCGCCGACATTCGCACTGAGTCGGCGGGTGACGATTTTCATACCCGCGACTGGTATCAAACCATTCTCAACGACTTGTCCGACAACGACCCGGCCATTCGCAGCTACCATTGGACCTCGGCTTATTACCGCGCCGACACGGATAACGTCGTGATCAGTCTCAGCACGCTGATGCGCAATGGCGACGGACAGCCCATGGGTATTGCGGTTACTGACTGGCGCACGGAAGAGATAGTCAATCTGGTCAGCCGGGTAAAAGTCACCCCTGGCGCCTTCTCGTTCCTGCTGGACAAGGAGAATCGCAACCTTTCCAGCCTGGCGTTGGCGGAAAATGTGACACATGCGCAACAGTTGATCGAATCGATCAGCAGCGGGCACTTACAGGCGCTACTGCCAGCCCAGCAGGATGGCTCGCTGCGGCAACGGCCTGCCAACCCTATGCAGCAACTGACGCTGACGGTGGATGGCGAGGATTACGAGCTGTTTTTCTCCAACACTCAAGCCGGCATGGTGTTTGGCATAGGTGTGCCGCAGAAGGAAATAGACGCCGTATTGACTCCCATGCGTGATAGCAATCTACGCATCGTTGCACTGATAGGCAGTATCCTGCTGATACTCGCAGCGCTGATGCTTTATATGGTGGCCATCACCCTGCGCCAGTTGCGAACACTCTACACCGACCCCTTGACCGGCCTGCCCAACCGCGAACGCCTGCTAGTAGACCTGAGTGATACCCAAGCCGCCAGCTTGATACTGTTGAACATTGACGACTTCAAGGAGCTAAACGACTTTTACGGCCACCAATGCGGCGATCACGTCATCACTGTGCTGGCCAAGGCGCTGCAACGCTATATTGAAATCCACTCGAAAAAATCCAATAGCCGTCTTTACCGCATGCCGGCAGACGAACTGGCCATCTGGACCTCAGGCAACCACAGTGAGCCCGAGCTGCAGGCAAAACTCAGTGAAATCATGGCATTTGTCGGTGATTTGACTATCGACTGGGAGGCTCAGACTATCTCACTGCATGTCAGCATGGGCCTGGCCAGCACCTGCCTGCCGGATGGCAGCCAATTGCCCGCTGACCTTTTACTGCCCAGCGCCAATATCGCTCTGAAGCAGGCTCGCCTCACGCAAAAAAGCTACCTCATCTATGACCCCGCTCACCGCGCCCGGGAAAGCTACGAACACAACCTTATCTGGGCCAACAAACTCAGAAGTGCACTTAACGACGGGAGGATAGTCCCCTTCTTTCAACCCATTATCGATGTACAGACTGGGCGAATTCTCAAGTTCGAATGTCTGGCGCGGATGATCGATGAAAAAGGCCAGCCTGTCAGCCCGGCTCAATTTCTGCCAGTGGCGAAGAAAATCCGCCTCTATCGCTTTATCACCCGCTGCATGATCGAGCAGTGCTTTGCGCGCTTCGCCGATAATCACTACGAATTTTCCTTGAATCTGTCATGTGAAGATCTGCTTGATCCCGAGCTCTGCACAGAGATCATCCGCCGACTGCAGGACAACGACATGGCCAACCGAGTGATCTTCGAAATTCTCGAATCCGAAGGCATTGAAAACTACGAATCCGTGAGGCTATTCATCGACAAGGTCAAGGCGTTGGGCTGCCGCATCGCCATCGATGATTTCGGCACCGGCTACTCGAACTTCGAGCACCTACTGCGCCTGAACGTTGACCTGATCAAGATCGATGGCAGCTTGATACGCCAGCTCGATACCGATATCAATGCCGTGGCCTTGACCCGGGGCATTGTTCGCTTTGCCAGCGAATTGGGCATGCAGACAGTCGCAGAATTTGTGCATAGCCCTGCGGTTTATGAGCAGGTTAAATCCCTGGGCATCGACTATGCTCAAGGAGCCTGTATCGGTATGCCGGCTGCCGCGCTGATCACCGAGGTAAATCTGAGATAATGTTAAGGAAAAGCGCCCGACTGCCGATATCCTCCTAGACCTGAGAAAATTTTGACGCCAAAATAGTCGAATGATGGCCATTTGCAATTTTCCGCTTCTCAGATTGGGGAAGTTTTGCTAGCTTTTCGTAACAAACAATGGGAGCAAGTCAGTAAAGATGGCTATCCCAACATGCGATCAATTGCCGTATGACATTGGATGTATTAGGAGTAGTTGATGCGCTTTATACCTGCCGCCGTGGTGATATTAGCTGCTGTTTCCTCAAGTGGCTGCGCGGGCATGCCCGACAAGAACCAGATCTGGTCCAGGTCCAGCGCTTTTTTCACCCAATCCAGTGAAATGATTGCTGCCCAAAGCCGCCGGTTTGCCGACTTTGCTGGCGGCCTAGTGGGCAGTAATGATCAGGCCGAACTGCAAGCCGAGGTCGACGAGCTGTTTGCGCAACCGTACATAGACCCGCTTACGCTGTATATCGAAGCCCACTCGGATGACGATCGCCGGGCCAGACAGTTGGCACTGGTCGCCCAGGAACGCGACAACCGTTGCGGGGTGATCGCCCAGACCTACGCTGGTCGCGATGCCACCCGCGATAACCTGCAACGCATGCAACGTGGTTACCTCATGTCCTGCCCTGAGGACGTGCAGGACTTTGCCGCCCGCGTCAGAGCATCGAGCCCGGCCCAGCAACCTGCCAAAAGTACGGCTGCCACGCCTCAACCGGCCGAACCGGCGATTGCCGAAGACGTCAGCGCAGCAGTAGACGAAGCCGTTAGCCGCAGGCAGAACAGCAATTGCTACCTGCTGTACACCATCAAGAACTACACCCAGGCGCACACCGCTTGCCGCCCCATAGCCGATAATGGCGATGCCAAAGCCCAGCATCACATGGCCAGCCTGGAGCGCACGCGCGGCGACTTCCCTGCCGCTTTTGCCTGGGCCACGCGCTCAGCCGGCCAACAACATGCACCCGGGCAATTGGTGCTTGGCCAGCTTTATCAAGCGGGCCAGGGCACCGCCGTAGATAAAGCCAAAGCCTTGCAACTGATGAGCCAGGCGGCCGACCAGGGGCTGATCGAAGCCAGCTACTATACCGGCTTGGCCTATAAGGACGGGGCTGGCACCGGCCCCAACGCAGGCCAGGCAAGCAAGTATCTCGAACAGGCTGCCAATAAAGGCCATATACCCTCACACCTTGCGCTGGCCGCCCTGTATGACAAGACCCAGCCTGAAAAGGCGCGTTACTGGCTCAATCAGGCCGCCCGCAAAGGCTCGGCAGAAGCGCAACTGACCCTGGCCAATAGTTATGCCGCTAACGCTCGCACTGCAACGGATCAGGAAGAGGCTTACGTGTGGTACAGCCTGGCCCTGCTTAACGGCAATGCACAGGCCAAGGAGGGGATAGAGCGACAGGAGAAGCTGCTTGACGAAAACCAGCTCGCGGCGGCCAGATCCCGTATCCAGGACGGGATCAACGGAAAATGGGACTGAAAACACCGACCAACTTCTGGACGAAGTTATCGATCATGCTGGTACTCGGCGTGCTCGTCGGTGTGTTCGTTATCGGTATATTGATGATGTCTTCGCTAAACCTGAAGTTTTCCCAGGGCGCGATGACCGATTTGCGGCAGCAACAGATCGCCGACACCTTCTATGCCAACCTGAACCGCATCAACGCCCATCATCAACTGATGGAGCAGAACACCGCCAACCTTGCACACGCCGGTGAAATGCTGCTGCGCGGCGGCCGCTCCCAAGATAGAAAAGCGGAGCTGGAATACGGTTTGCGCTCCGCTTTGGCAAACATGCCGGAGGCCTACGGCGCAGAAATCTGGTACGGCGGGGTTGATGATACCCAGCAGCATCTGTCTGCTTACGGCTACCGTCAGGAAGCGGATATATTTGTTCAGCCAGTGGAGAACCTGTATCACATACAGGATTGGTACCGGCGCATTTTACCCGAAGCCATTTCCGAAACCGGCTCATCAGCACCCGCGCATTTCTATTGGACACCAGCCTATTACAAGGAGCTGATCAATAATGTCGTGATCAGCCTGACCACCGTTATGCGTGATTCACAAGGCAAGGTAATCGGCCTCGCCTCCACCGACTGGCGAGCCGACGAGATTATCCAACTGGTCAGCCGCGTTGAAGTGACCCCCGGCGCATTTGCCTTTCTCCTCGACAGTGAAAATCGCAACCTCTCCAGCCTGGCCGCCTCCGGTGACGCGCCAGACGCCCAGTTGAAGATTGATGCGATCATCAACAGTGAGCTGCATAATCAGTTGACCGGGCCGCTGCCTCAGTCAGCGATTATCTCTGGCCGGCTGCTGGTAGCGCCCATGCAGACCATGGCGCTGAATATCAACGATGAGCAACACGCACTGTATTTCAGCCGCACACAGGCAGGGATGATCTTTGGCGTTGGCGTACCTCAGGCAGAAATTGATGCTGTGCTTACGCCCATGCGCGAAAGCAACATAAAGATAGTAGGTCTGGTCAGTGCGATCACACTGGGATTGTCAGGAATTTTACTGCTGTTTGTCGGCAATCTGCTCAACCGTGTACACGTTCTGCATACCGATACGCTGACGCAACTGCCCAACCGTGAAAAGCTGTTGCTTGACCTGGGCAAGGCTACTTCCGGAACACTGGTGCTGGTCAATATAGACTCGTTCAAGGAGATCAACGACTTTTACGGGCACCGCTGCGGCGATCACGTCATTAGCCAGCTAGCCACTGCCCTGCAGGGCTTTCTGAACGACCTACCTACCTCTGCAGCCGCCCGCTTGTACCGTATGCCCGCTGACGAACTGGCTGTCTGGCTGCCAGACAGCAGAAGCCCTAAGGAGCTCGGCCAACTGACCGGGGCAATGCAGGACATGCTCGGCAACCTGAGCTTCACCTGGCTGGAGCATCGCATTCCGCTCAACGTCACTCTGGGCGTAGCCACCAGCCTGCAATCAGATGGTACTCAGCAGGCCGATGCCCGGCTCCTGACCTGTGCCAATATCGCGTTGAAATCAGCGCGCAAGAACAAACTCAGCTGCCAGGTGTACGATCCCAATCAGAAAACCCGCGAGAGCTACGAGCAGAACCTGATCTGGGCCAATCGCCTGAGGAAGGCCCTTGATGAGGGTCGGATTGTGCCGTACTTCCAGCCTATCCTCGACTTGAAAACCGGACGTATCGACAAGTTTGAATGTTTGGCCAGAATGATTGATGAGGATGGCCAGGCTATCAGCCCGCTGGAGTTTCTCGACGTTGCGAAGAAAATCCGGCTATATCGATATATCACCCGTGCCATGGTGCAGCAGTGCTTCAGCCGCTTCGCCGACAATGATTACGAGTTTTCCCTGAACCTGTCCTGTGAAGACCTGCTCGATCCTGAGTTGATGACCTTTATCGTCAACAGCCTGGAACAGGGCAATATAGCGCCGCGGGTGATCTTCGAAATTCTCGAATCGGAAGGCATTGAAAACTATTCTGCGGTGCGCCAATTCATTGACCGCGTCAAGGAACTCGGTTGCCGCATCGCGATTGACGATTTCGGCACCGGCTATTCGAACTTCGAGCATTTGCTGCGTCTTAATGTGGATATCATCAAGATTGACGGCACGCTGGTCAAACACCTGGACACCGACCCGGTTGCCTACAGCGTCGCACGTGGTATTCAGCAATTTGCCGCCGGCCTGGGCATGCAGACTGTCGCTGAATACGTTCACAGTTCAGCGATTCTGGAGCAGGTGCAATCGCTGAATATCGACTTTGCCCAGGGCTATCATGTCGGCAAACCGCTGGCCACGTTAGTGACCGCAAGCGACAGCAGTCTGGTAAGCGCTCAAGTGCTGCAGTTCAACAATCGCGCCGTATAGCGGGTCATGGCATGCCTGCACTAGCGATAGATAATATCGCTACGCATCGGCGCCAGGCGTGCCAGCAACCGGTTTTGCGCAGTGACCGGCATATGTTGCTCACGCATCGCATCGATCAGGGCCTCGACCAGCGCGTTGAAGTCCGCCTCGGTCAGGTTCAAGCCCGTATGGCTGTCGCGCATGCTGTCGCCCGTATACTCGCAGGGCCCACCGCTTTCCACACAGAACTGCTCAATCAGTTTCTCGTTCAGGCGGTCGATATCTGTTTCCGCAAAATGCCCGACAATGCGCGGGTTGTCGGCGATATTGATCAACATGCCTTCAACGATCCGGGTAATCCCCGGCTGGCCTCCGAGCGCCTGATAGAGGCTGTCATCCTTGGCCGGTAAAGCCGAGGATGGTGTGGAGGTACAGGCCGACATGGCCAGAGAAAGAGTCACCACCGCCATACTCCGCAAAAGATTCTGCATAACCACCTCAGTAACTCAATTGCATGGACAGGTAAGCACCTTTCTGGCCGTCCAGGGTGGCGATCTCGCCTAGATCAGCCCAGGCAGCCACCAATGCCACTCGCTTGCTGGGGAAGTAACCGACAAACAGGTCCTTCCAATCACTTTCGCCAGCAAAGGACAGGTTATCCGGTTTTTCACGGTATTCGATCCCGACCACCCACTCCGGGTTGAGCAGAATAGCGGCGCTACCCTCCTTGAGTAGACTGCGGCTATCGCGGCGATCACCGCCGAACCCGAGCAATCCCGTTTCGTTGGCACGGCTGTAGCGCAAGGTACCATTAAGCAAAAGGTTGTAACCGGCGGCGCCGCCGAGCAGTAGCCTGCTGGCGGCCAGGTAGGCCTCGGTGTCCGAGTCGCGCTTTGCGCCTACTGCGTGGGGGATGTTGAAATTGGTCTGGCGCTTGTGCTGCACACCCAGTGCGACCTGGGGTAGCTGATCATAAATCAGGTCACCAAACAGGCGCAGCTTGGCGCCGAACACGTCCTGATTCAAGCTGCGCTCAGGCAAACCTGCAGCCTTGCTTAAGGTGCTGATATCCAGGCGCTGCTGAGCAAAAGACAGCTCGATGCGATTGGCATAACTCAGGTTCAGCCCTGCGGTATCGAGCCGGTAATCACCGGTATCGACCCGGGTGGCAAATACGTCGCCACCCCATTCCTCACGTGTACCGTAACCGGACATCACCGCCCAGGGTACGATACCGCCCCCGGCGCTGCCCTCGATCATGGTAGCGCCACCGGTTGCCAATAGCCGCCCACCCGGTTCAGCCAGCAAACCATCCGAGAGCACCACCGCAGGTAGTGCTCCCGCAATAATCCACGCCCAGCGTCGCTTGATCATGCTTCCTCCCTCCGAAACATTGTTGCCTTGTCCTTTAACCAGTTTTCCAGAACGGACGCGGCAAGTGGGCGGCTGATGAAATAGCCCTGCGCCGTATCGCAGCCCAGGCTACGCAGCCAGTCCAGACTAACCTCGGTCTCCACGCCCTCCGCAATAACCCGCAAACCCATGTTATGGGCCAGTTCAATGGTAGATTTGACGATGACTGCATCGTCACTGCCCTCGGCCAAATGCAGTACGAATGATTTATCGATCTTGAGATCCTGTACCGGCAAACTCTTCAGGGTCGCCAGCGACGAATAGCCAGTACCATAGTCGTCCACGGCCAGGCTCAAACCTGATTCTCGCAGCCGCAGCAGGCTGCTCAGGCTTTTCGCGGGATCACGCATTAGCGCGCTCTCGGTGACTTCTAAGGTGAGGTAGTCTGGAGTGAGCTCCTGGGCCTGAAGAATCATGGTGATGCGTTCGGGAAAGCGCTCGTCATCCAGATCCAACGCAGAAATATTCATCGCCACCTGCAAATGCAACCCGCGATCAATCCAGGTGCGCAACTGTGAGGCGATGGCCGCAAGCATCCACAGGGTCAATTTGTGGATGCTACCCGTCTGCTCGGCTAACTGAATAAATTCATCAGGTGCTATGGGCCCCAATTCCGAATGTTGCCAGCGCATCAGCGCTTCTACCTGCGTGACCCGGCCAGTGGCCAGATCCAGCTTGGGCTGATAGACAACCGAGAGTTCTTTCATCTGCGGGGCGAAGTGGATATCTCGGATAAGACGCATGCGGCGCATATAGTCCTGATCGCGTCTGGCCTCATACACCGCGATACGCTCCGGCCCGGGCTTGGCGTCAGTTGCGGCGATGCTCACCTGGCGTAACAACTCGTCAGCATCCTGACTATGGCGCGGCCACTCCACAACCCCAGCGAGCCAGGCAACGCTGATTTTCAAGCCGTCAACGCGCAGAGGCTGGCTCAGGTGACCAATCATCAGATCCGTGGCGATGACCGCCTGATCAATGTCATGGGCATTGAGCACCAGATAGAACCCCTGCCCCGGACAATAGGACAACAGGCTGTTGGCTGGCATACAGGAATTCAGGCGCTCTGCTGCCAGGCAGATCAATTGATCATGAAAGGACTGTCCGCGAGCCTTGAGCAGATCTTCAACGCCGCTCATCAACAGGACCACCAGAACACCAGGCTGCTTGGCGACGAGCGCATCCACCAGGCGCTCACGCGTCTTGGCCAGATTGCCCAGGCCGGTTAAAGGTTCATGGTAAGCATTATGGGCCAGTTGCCTCTCACGCTCGGCGATATCCAGGCGCATGGTGTCGATGCTGCTAGCCAATCTGCCCAATTCGTCATCGCGGGCCAGCGACACCGAGGTCGCATAATCGCCCTGACCAATACGCCGTGCCGCTTCAGCCAGCAGACGTACCGGGGAGGCAAGGCTGCCAGCCATAACATAGGCGACCATGGACGAAAGACCCAGCGCTATGAGGGTAATCACCAGCAATTCCCGTTTGAGCTCGTCGAATGCTGCAAGCGCTTCGCCAAGCGGGCTCAACAACTCGGCTTTGATGCGGTAGCTGTCCTGATCCAGCAGTACAATCTGCGTGGAGAGAAACTCTCCCTCGGCCATCTCCTTTTTTGCCATACCTCTATCTGAGGCAGGCATACCGGAAGGCGCCCCGGATCCGATATCAGGCATGTGATCAGCGGTTTCCAGGGTGCTCGCCCAGTCGAGCCGCTGATCGTCCTGCAGGGTGATAAAACTGACCTCCAGCCCACTCAAACGCTTCATCTCTTCGGCCAGGGCCGCATCCAGATGGAAGGCCATCGCCACCTGGCCAATGACTACCGGCGCCATGACCAGCGCTTCCACCAGCAGATACGCCTTGCTACCGATAATCACGATCAACGCATTGCTGTTGAGCTCTTGCACTGCGGCCAGTTGAAGCTGGTCTGCACCCTCGGCCGTACTGCCAGATACCTGAATAGTGCCGTTTGAATCGAGAAACAGCGCCTCATCAGCGCCAATGCGATTGGCCTGGTTCATCAGGGCTGAACGGATAGTGGGCAAGTCTCCTGAAGCAACCGCCTCACGAAAGCCATAATCAGCCACCAGTATGTCCGTGGCACTGGCGAGCTTTTCTGCCTGCATTTCCAGGATGCGGCTGAACACCTTGGCACCCAGCTCAAGCTGACTTTGTGCCTGGCGCTCGGCAAACAGATTCGTGGCGCTATATACCGCGACAAACACCGCACCCAGCACCACGATCAATAACCCTACCAACCAGAGGATTAGCCGGGCACGCAGTTGTTTAATGCGCGTCATGCCCTGCCGCCTTGCGGAAGCGTTGCTGCAATGGGGATAGCGGCGCCTCGTCGACCGTAACCGGCGTTGCACTGACCGGCAGCTTCAACTGCGCGGTTGCATGCAGATCAAGGCTACCCAGGTCGATCGGGGCGGACTCACCCAGACTGGGGTGCCACCAGGACACAGGCCATTTGCCTTGAGGAAGCTGTTGCACATCAACAACGCCTGCCGCGTCGCTGGTCTGGAACCAGGCGCTGTCAGTAACCAGAATATAGCCAAGCATGTTGTCGTGAATATTGCAGCCCAGAATCACCACACCAGGCTGCTCAAAAGCAACAGGCGGCGCCTCGGTGCCCTTGAACAGACGCAGCTCGAAACGTTTTGCCGCTGAAAAGGAGTAAACGTGATGTCGAACATCATCACTGTTGGGGAAGTTCACTTCGGTGCCCGTAGCGACGGTCAGCACCTTGGGCTGGAACTGCATGTTAAGCTGATCCATCACCGCTGTGGCAGAATGCCTGGCAGGCACGCCGTCGACCATGATGACGGCATCGTTGAGAACAGCTCCATTGTCATCAACCAGCACCACAGCGGAAGCCGCAGTTGAAACACCTAGCAGACATATCGCTAACATGGCTGCTGTAAAAGCCTGATACCTTGCTTTCTGCATAACTACTCCGACAAGCAGACAGGTACATAGGGAGTTCAGGTTCCCCGGCAAAAGTGCACTGCAAATCGGGCGGGCGACGTCCTGTTCAGTCATTAGCATAATGCCATTATTTCTTTTTGTGCAGGAGTACTTATGTCAAGCCAAACAATTTCTTTATCGGTCCTGGACCTGTGCCCTATCCCCCAGGGTTCAACACCCGGACAGGCGCTGAACAATGCTCTTGCACTGGCCCAACACGTCGAGACACTTGGCTACAAACGTTACTGGGTAGCAGAGCACCACAATATGACGGGCATCGCCAGTGCGGCCACATCGGTCGTTATTGGCTACCTTGCCGGGGGCACCGGTACGCTGCGTATAGGCTCCGGCGGCATCATGCTGCCCAATCACGCACCGTTACAGATTGCCGAGCAGTTTGGCACGCTGGAATCGCTCTATCCTGGGCGGATTGACCTCGGGTTGGGGCGCGCACCCGGCACTGACCAGGCCACGGCCCAGGCACTGCGCCACGGCCGGGGCGACGGATCCGACTTCCCTCAAATGCTTGATGAGCTGCGCCGGCTGTTTGCCACGCCCCAACCCGGCCAGCGTCTGCGTGCGGTGCCCGGCGCGGGCCTGAACGTACCCATCTGGTTGCTCGGCTCCAGCACTTTCAGCGCTCAACTGGCAGGCCAACTGGGGCTGCCCTTCGCGTTTGCCGGACAGTTCTCGCCAGACTACCTGCATGCTGCGCTGAGCACCTACCGTGAGCACTTCCAGTCGAGCGCTGACTTGCAGCAGCCACACGTGATGCTGGGCATCAACGCCTATGTGGCTGAAAGCCGCGACCAGGCGCATTTTCTCGCCAGCTCTCACCAGCAGGCCTTCCTCAACCTAATTCGCGGCACACCCGGCCCCATGCCACCGCCAGTCGCGGACATGAGCGGCCTCTGGCTGCCGCATGAAAAGCACCAGGTAATGTCTACACTGGCGGGCACTCTGATCGGTGATCAGCAGGCGGTAACGGAGCAGCTAGCTGACCTGGTGGAACGTACCGGGGCTAATGAGCTGATTGTCAGCAGTTCGATCTATGATCAAGCCGCGCGCAGGGACAGCTACAGCAGACTGATGCAAGCCGCTGCAAGCATCCCGGTAGGCCGCTCGTAAAATAACTGATCAAGGTGTTTGCCGAACTCTCAGCAACTGCTTAGAATGCGCAGCACGCGGGTGTAGCTCAATGGTAGAGCAGAAGCTTCCCAAGCTTACGACGAGGGTTCGATTCCCTTCACCCGCTCCAGATTCGAAAAAACAAGGCCCTGCTATTGCAGGGCTTTTTCGTTTTCGGCGTCTGACACAGCCATTCACAAGCGATAGCCACCGCCTTCAAATGCCACCAGGCAAGGTAGTCAGGAAGCACAATTCTTCGAGCGCGGTTCCACTTGGCGTTATATAAATGCTTATATGACGAAAATTATTCTGGCCTCGAAACGGCATGCACATTTCATTGATAAGACGGGCAAGCGCCGTCCTGGCGCTTTCCTGTGGCTTGGCCCAGGCAGGTGAGGTGACGATTTCCGCTGCATCCAGCCTGACCAATGTCTTTCAGGACATTGCCCGCAGCTACGAAACTGAATATGTAGACGCCCGAGTCATGCTGAACTTCGGCGGCTCCGGGGGCTTGTTGCAGCAAATCGCCAAGGGCGCGCCGGTGGATGTGTTTGCCTCTGCCGACCAGGAAACGATGGACATTGCAGCCATGCAGAACCTGCTCGCCGCGGACACCCGTCAGGATTTCGCCCGCAATACGCTGGTGCTGATCGTGCCCAGCGACAGCCCGATCAGGCTTGGACAACTGGCCGATCTGCAGCAGTCCAGCGTTGAGCGGGTCGCCATGGGCAATCCGGTGAGCGTGCCCGCAGGCCGGTACAGCCGGCAGGCGCTGACGGCGGCCAACCTCTGGGACAACCTGCAAGACAAGGTGATCAATACCCAGAGCGTGCGCCAATCACTGGATTACGTGGCCCGAGGCGAAGTCGCAGCGGCATTGGTCTATGCAACCGACGCTCGTCTCATGAAAGACAAGGTGAAGATTGCCTTCACCGTACCGCTGGAAGCGGACATTAGCTACCCGATTGCCCAGGTCCGCGACAGCGCCAACAGCGATGAAGCCAAACGTTTCATTACTTATCTACAGTCGCCTGTCGGGCAGGACATCCTTGCCCGACATGGTTTTCTGAAACCCTGAGTTCGGCCTGAAAACATCATGGAACCAGTCTGGACTGCGCTCGCCCTCTCGCTCAAGGTCGCCGGCTTTGCCACAGCGATCACTCTGGTGCTGGGGACGGCAACAGGTTTTCTGCTGGCGCGCCTGCGCTTTCCGGGGCGCGACCTGCTCGACAGCCTGCTGACCCTGCCAATGGTGCTGCCGCCCACCGTGCTTGGCTATTACCTGCTGGTGCTGCTGGGCCGGCGCAGCACGTTCGGCGCCTGGCTGCATGACAGTTTCGGCATCAATCTCATCTTCACCTGGCAAGGGGCCGTGATTGCCGCCTCCATCGTCGCCTTTCCCCTGGTGTTCAAACCGGCGCGGGCGGCATTTGAGGGCGTCGACGGTCAACTGGAAAATGCCGCCCGCGTGCTGGGCATTTCAGAGCTGGCAATCTTCTTTCGGGTGACACTGCCCCTGGCCTGGCGTGGCATTCTCGCGGGTGTACTGCTGGCATTCGCTCGCGCACTGGGCGAGTTCGGCGCCACCCTGATGGTCGCGGGCAGCATCCCCGGCAAGGCACAGACGCTGTCGATTGCCGTATACGAGGCTGTCCAGGCCGGACAGGACGATGTGGCCAACACCCTGGTGCTGATTACCTCACTGGTCTGCGTGACCGTACTGCTGATTGCCGGACGCCTGGCGCCCGGACGTATCGCCAATCGTTGACGGAGCCTGCACGTGCTGCTTGATCTCGACATTGCTAAAACCCTGAGCTCCGGCAAGCGTATCTTCCAGCTCCAGCTGGGCTTCCAGACGACCAGTCAGCGAGTGGTCGTGCTTGGGCCGTCCGGTTCAGGCAAGAGCCTGTTGCTGAAAGCCATCGCTGGGCTGATACGGCCTGATCGCGGGCATATCCGCCTGGATGGCACGCCCCTGTTCGATGCGACGGCGAAGATCAACCTGGCGCCACAGCAGCGCAAGATGGCCTACCTGTTTCAGGACTACGCGCTGTTTCCGCACCTGAGCGTGCGGCAGAACATCGGTTTCGGCCTGACGCATGGCCTGTTCAATCCCCGCTCAAGCGAGCACAACGACACGGTGGAGCACTGGCTGGAAACATTCGACCTCCAACCGGTCGCAGACCAGCTGCCCGAAGATCTGTCCGGCGGCCAACGCCAGCGCACCGCGCTGGCCAGAGCACTGGTCGCGAAACCGAACGCATTGTTGCTGGATGAACCCTTCTCTGCCCTGGATTCCGCGCTGCGCAGCCACATGCGCCGCGAACTGGATGAGCTGCAACGGCGCCTGCAGGTGCCCATGCTGCTGATCACCCATGATCAGGAGGACGCCGAGGTATTGGGTGATCAGGTGGTGCACATGCGTGATGGCCGCATCGAAACCTTGAACGGGAGTTGATCCGATATGCCTTGTGACAATCCCGGAAACGATACATCAATGGAGAAAAAGGATCGGGCCATCGAGCTGCACGGCTCGGTCTGGCTCACTGTCGATGGCGAGCGGTTCGGCGGCGAGCAACGTATCGCCCTGCTCGCCAGGATCGCCGAATGCGGATCCATCACCCAGGCTGCCAAGGCTATCGGAATGAGCTACAAGGCTGCGTGGGATGCCATCGACGCCATGAACAATCTGGCCGGCGAGCCGCTGGTGGAGCGTGTAGCCGGCGGCAAGGGCGGTGGTGGTTCACGCCTGACCCGACGCGGCGAGCAACTGGTGGAGAATTTTCGCCTGATAGAGCGAGAACACCTGCGTTTCGTCGAGCAACTGAGCCGGCAAGCCACAGGCATTGCCGATGACTATCTCCTGATCCGCAGGATGGGCATGAAGACCAGCGCACGCAATCAGTTCCACGGCAAGGTGGCCCGGGTGAAAACCGGGGCAGTCAATGATGAAATCGAGCTGGAAATTGCCGGCGGGCAGAAAATTGTCGCCATCGTCACCCATGAAAGCACCACGGAACTTGGCCTGCAGCCCGGCGCCGAGGCCTTGGCGCTGATCAAGTCGTCGTCAGTGATCCTCGTCAGCGATGACGACGGCGCGCGCTTTTCTGCGCGCAACCGCCTGACAGGCGTCCTTTCACGAGTACACCCCGGCGCGGTGAACACCGAGGTGGTACTGGAGCTGTCTGGCGGCGCTGCGCTGGCCGCCATCATCACCAACGAAAGCTGTCACACGCTGGGCCTGGCAGAAGGTAAGACCATCACGGCGATCTTCAAGGCCTCCAGCGTGATTGTCGGCGTGCCGCTCTAGAAAGCCAGACGCACCCCCACCGTCAGGTTGCGCCCCGGCAGCAACACGTCATCCTTGATGAAGGACGTGTGCTGGCGAGCTTTTTCGTCCAGCAGGTTGTTGCCCTTGAGATAGATCAGGTAGTCGCTCTGCTTCAGCGAACCGGTATAGCTGAGGCCGGCGCCGAGCATGTTGTAGCCGCCGGTTTCCGTCTCGTAATCGGCCAGATCGTCCTGACGCTGCACTCGGTAGAACTCCAGCTGCCCATTGAGCGCGGGCGTGAAACTCTGATCAAGGCGTACGCCCAGACGGTCTGCCGGAATACGCGGCAGGTCGCCACCGCCGTCACGCAGTTTGCCGCGCACATGGTCGCCGAACAGCGTAAAGGCGGTTGCATCGGTGGCCTGGAAGCGGACTTCACCCTCTGCGCCGGTGAGTACGGCGTCCTGCTGGCGATACTCTACTTCACGATAGCCACCACCGATGTCGCGCCCGGTGTCGGCGGCGAAGATGAAGTCATCCACCTGATTGCGGAACAGGCTGAAGCTGAAGGTGGTGCGTCCGGCGAACTTGCGCAAGGTCAGCTCGGCATTGTGGGACGTTTCCTCGTCCAGCTCGATATTGCCCAACTCAACCGTACGACTCGCCGCATGCGGGCCGTAGGCATAGAGCTCTTCTGCAGTGGGCAGGCGCTGGGAGCGCGACAGCGAGAAACCCAGCGAGTACTGCGGCGCAAAGGTCCAGACTGCACCGGCAGATACCGAGGTTCCCTTTTGATCGGTGTTGCGCTGACCGTCGGCGTCGATATCCTGCCATTCGTGGCGTAATCCCAACTCGTAACGCCAGGCGCCTGCGGTGTATTCCTCCAGCAGAAACACACCATGGTTGCGGGTCAGTGTCGGCGGTACATAGGCCTCTTCACCGGCAGCTTCGAAGTCACGGCGCAAGGTTTGCGCCCCCACCACGCCACGCCAACCAAACAATGGCTGATGAGTCAGCTCCAGGCGTGCATCAGTGGCGTGGTTATCGAACCGGGTACCCACTTCGCCGCCTTCGATTTCCTCTTGCTGGTAGTTGCTGTGACCAACACGCAGGCGTGCCAGCTCGAAGCCGGGAAGCGGGTCGCCCAGCTCACCGCGAAGGTCCCAGCGCTTCTGCTGCATATCGATATAAGGCACTGCACCATGTTCTTCATCATGGTCATGGCTGTCGGCATGCTCGTCGGCCAGCAGCCCGTAGCGATTGTTCTGCTCCGTGTAGGCCGCGCCGAGATAACCGCGCTCGCCAATGAAACTGGCGCCCAGGGTGAAGCTGTCAGTGTCGTTGTAGAAGCCTTCCTGCCTGTTCGGAGAACCGGGAATCTCGTACTCGTCGGCCTGACGCTTGGCGCCCTCGGCACGCACCGCAAAATTACCGCTGCCGGCGGTAATGCCAAATACACCGGCGCCTTCATTGGCGACGCTGTTGGCACGCAGCTCCAGCTCGCCTTCATAGCCTTTCTCAGGTACGTGGGTCGGCACCTTGCGGTCAATGACATTGACCACGCCTCCAATGGCTCCGCCGCCATACAGCAGGGTCGCCGGCCCTTTCAGCACTTCGATTCGTTCGGCCAGCAACGGCTCGCTGACCACCGCATGATCCGGGCTGATGGTAGAGGCGTCGAGCAGCTCCACGCCGTCGCTCAGCACCTTCACCCGCGCCCCATCGAGGCCACGAATGACCGGCCTCGCGACACCGGCACCGAAACTGCTGGAGTGCACGCCAGGCAGGCCTTGCAGCGTTTCCCCCAGCGTCGCCTCTCGGCGCATCACCAGCTCCTGCCCTTCCATGACGGCCACCGGCATCGTCATCTCATGGCTTTGCTTGCCAAGACCGCTGGCGCTGACGACCACGGAATCAAGTTCGACCGGATCAGCGGCCCAGGCAGCCGGAACCACAGCCAGGCTGACAGCCCAGGCAAGGGGGTGACGTTTCAGTTTCATGTGATTCTCCAAGGAAATGACAACTGCCTTGCAAGGCAGCCATGCAAGGCAGCCATGCAAGGCAGCGGAGAATCTATCATGTTATATCGTAACGTTTAAATATTTTAAGCAAGAACCATTATTGCCCCACGCTGGAGTATGGAAGTCATCAGAACAGGTTGCGTGAATCGTCAAACAAAGCGGCAAGGTCCCGACAGAACCTTGCCGTAATTCAGACCGGAGCTTTAAAACTCCGGCCTGATCGGCATGTAGCCGTGAGGATCAACCCGCACGATATTCCGCATCAGCCGTCTCGAAGCGCTGCTGGATACTGGCGGCAGGCTCCTTACCCATCAGGCTGACGACGTAGATGGCGACGCTGGCGAAAAGGAAGCCGGGAATGATTTCGTACAGACCCAGACCAATGAATTCTTTCCAGACAACTACGGTAATCGCCCCTACCAGCATGCCCACCAGCGCGCCGTTGCGGGTCATGCGTTTCCACAGCAGCGAGATCAGCACAACCGGGCCGAAAGCTGCGCCAAAACCGGCCCAGGCATAGGACACCAGTCCCAGCACCTTGCTTTCAGGATTGGAGGCAATGCCGATGGCAATCAGTGCAATCAGCAGCACCATGCCGCGGCCAACCCAGACCAGCTCAACTTGGGAAGCACTCTTGCGCAGGAAGGCCTTGTAGAAATCCTGCGTAAGGGCGCTGGAACTGACCAGCAGCTGGGCACTGAGCGTGCTCATCACGGCAGCAAGAACGCCCGAAAGAATCACCCCCGCGACCCATGGATTGAAGAGGATTTTCACCAGTTCCAGAAATACCCGCTCGCCATTGTCCCTGACCGGACCGGCCAGCTCGGGATGGTCCGCAAAATAGGCAATGCCGAGAAAGCCTACGGCCACCGCGCCTGCCAGGGTCAGGATCATCCAGGTCATGCCGATACGGCGGGCGTTGGGAATGGTCTTGACCGAATCAGCCGCCATGAAGCGCACCAGGATATGCGGCTGGCCGAAGTACCCAAGCCCCCAGGCCAGCAGCGAAATGATCGCAACGAAGGACAAGCCGCGGAACATGTCGAAGTTTGCCGGGTTCTGCGACTCGATGGTGGCCACCACGGTACTCATGTCGCCCAGCGCGAGAATCACGAATAGCGGCGTAATCAGCAGCGCAAAGATCATCAGCGTAGCCTGTACGGTGTCGGTCCAGCTCACGGCCAGAAAGCCACCGATGAATACATAGAGAATGGTCGCCGCCGCGCCGACCCAGAGCGCCGTGCCGTATTCCATGCCGAAGGTCGATTCAAACAGGCGCGCACCCGCCACCACACCCGAGGCGCAGTAGATGGTGAAGAACACCAGGATCACCAGTGCCGAAAAAATCCGCAGCAGACGGCTGTTGTCTTCGAAGCGGTGCGAGAAATAATCCGGCAGGGTCAGCGCGTTGTGATTGTGTTCGGTATGCACCCGCAGGCGACCGGCAACAAACAGCCAGTTCAACCAGGCGCCGACGATCAAGCCGATGGCAATCCAGCTTTCCGACAGGCCCGCGACGAAAATCGCACCGGGCAGCCCCATCAGCAGCCAGCCGCTCATGTCCGAGGCGCCAGCCGATAATGCCGTGACGAAACTGCCGAGACTGCGACCGCCCAGAATATAGTCATCGAAGTTTCGGGTGGCGCGATAGGCGATGAAGCCGATGAGAATCATCGCCGCAATATAGATCACGAAGGTGATCAGGGTCGGGTTGCTCATGTTCATTGAGGGGGTTTCCTTATGTTGCCCGGGCATCACGCATCCACTGGCCAAATGCGGGCAAAACCCTGGCAACGAATGATCAGATTGGCAAGCCGCTGAAAAACCACCTGTGTTTTTCAGCGGCCTGCTGCAAAGCATAGCGCCTCGACCGCTTTCTCGCCGTTAAGCCTTGAGTTTGAGCCATCACCTGCGCAACGGAAGGCCTGGAGATCGAGCAGTCGCCGGTGTCCGCCGAGCAGCTGGGCGGCATGATCCTGCGCATCAGGGATAACACCATCAGCGGCAAGATCGCGAAGATGGTCTTCGAGGCAATGGCTGCAGGCGAAGGTTCGGCCGACGAGATCATCGAGAAGAAGGGCCTCAAGCAGGTCACCGACTCGGGCGCCATCGAAGCGATGCTCGACGAGGTACTGGCCGCCAATGCCGAGCAGGTCGAACAGTACCGAGCCAGCGACGAGGCCAAGCGCGGCAAGATGTTCGGTTTCTTCGTCGGACAGGCGATGAAGGCCTCGAAAGGCAAGGCCAACCCTGGCCAGGTGAACCAACTGCTGAAGCAGAAACTCGAAGGCTAAGCGCAGCCGCGCACAGGGCCGAGCATGTTCGGCCCTGTGCGCGGCTGCCGAATAAATTGCTGATGCCTCAATAACCGGTTGCCCACTTTTGTGGGAGCGAACTTGCCCGCGAGCTTTTGGCGGTGGATTCGCTGCTGGCACAAAAAAGCAGAGCTCGCGGACAAGTTCGCTCCACCGTGAGGGCCTCTGTTTTCGTTGATCAACCAACAGTGAAGGACACCCCATGCACCTGGGAACATGGCACCTGGTCCCGCTTCTGCTTGCCCTGCTCGTTTCCGGCTGCGCCGAGCGTGTACCTGCCCCTGCAACACAGCCTGACACCAGCGCTACCCGGCAGGACAAGAGTCGCTTCAGCCAACAAGGCAAAGCCTCTTTCTATGCCCGCATGCACCATGGCCAACGCACTGCCAACGGCGAGACCCACGACCAGAACGCCATGGTGGCGGCCCACCGCTCCCTGGCATTCGGCACGCAGGTCAAGGTGACCAACGTGCGCAACGGCAAGCAGGTAACCGTGCGTATCAATGACCGCGGCCCCTTCGTGCGCGGACGCATCATCGACCTCTCACGCGCGGCTGCCGAACGGATCGGCATGATCGATCAGGGGATTGCCCGCGTACGCATCGAAACACTCGAATGACAGCACTGACCTTTGTCTATCTGATTGCAGGCCTGGTATTGCTCGTCCTCGGTGCCGAGAGCCTGGTACGCGGCGCGGTAAAACTGGCAGAGCGCCTGGGCATATCCGCCCTCGTGATCGGCCTGACCGTCGTCGCTTTCGGCACCAGCGCGCCGGAAATGGCGGTCAGCGTTCAGGCATCCTTGAGCGGCAGCGGCGATATTGCGGTCGGCAATGTGATCGGCAGCAACATCGCAAATATCCTGCTGATTCTCGGTCTTTCCGCGCTGGTGGCGCCTCTGGTGGTCTCCCGACAGCTGGTGCGCCTGGATGTGCCGGTCATGCTGGCTGCCGGCGTGCTGGCCTTTTTACTGGCATGGAATGGCAGTATCAGTCGACTGGACGGCTGCATTCTGCTGGCTTTCCTGCTGCTCTATACGGTGTTCCTGGTGATCGCCAGCAAGCGCGAGGCCCGTTCCGACGAGCGCAATTCAGATGACGACGAAACCCAAACCAAACCACTGAGCTGGCTCACCCAGCTTTTCCTGATAGCGCTGGGGCTTGGCTTGCTGGTGGCTGGCTCGCATTTGCTTATCGAAGGCGCAGTATCCCTGGCGCGCGCACTCGGCCTGTCTGAGCTGGTGATCGGTCTCACCGTGGTGGCAGTCGGTACATCCATGCCCGAACTGGCGACCTCTCTGATGGCCGTTTATCGCGGCGAGCGTGATATTGCCGTGGGCAATGTAGTGGGCAGCTGCATTTTCAATCTGCTGCTGGTGCTGGGTGCCGGCGCTGTGGTCACGACTGAAGGGTTATCGATTTCGCCCAACGCACTCGCTTTCGATTTTCCGGTCATGCTGGCGGTCTTTGGTGCATGTTTGCCGATTTTCTTCTCAGGCTACCGAATCAATCGCTGGGAAGGCGCGATGTTTCTAGGCTATTACATGGCCTACACGCTCTACTTGATCATGTTCTCAGCCGGCCTGCCGGCAATCGAACTGCTGCGCCACGCAATGACCTGGTACGTATTTCCCTTGACTGCCATTACGGTTTTGGTGATCTTCCTGCGCGCCTGGAAACACCAGCGCTGATACCCCCCCTTTCTGGAGCCTGTTCCTGTGTCCGTAATGACATTCGTCTATCTGATTGCCGGCCTGGTGCTGCTTGTTGCCGGCGCCGAAGTACTGGTTCGCGGCGCGGCCAAACTGGCAGCACAATTCGGCATTCCGCCCCTGGTCATCGGCCTGACCGTGGTCGCCTTCGGCACCAGTGCACCGGAAACCGCTGTCAGCGTGCAGGCGGCCTTCAACGGCAGTGGCGACCTGGCCATCGGCAACGTAATCGGCAGCAACATTGCCAACGTGCTGTTGATCCTCGGCCTGACAGCCCTGGTTGCACCGCTGATTGTCTCCCGCCAACTGATTCGTCTCGACGTGCCCATCATGATCGGCGCCAGCCTGGTCACCTATGCCCTTGCCTGGGACGGCTCGCTGAGCCGCCTCGACGGTGCCCTGCTGTTTGCCGCCGTCGTGGCCTATACGCTCTTTCTGGTCATCAGCAGCCGTCGCGAAAAAGCTGCCGAGGCTGATGACGAGTTTGCCAAGGAGTTCGGACTGGACGAGCCCGCCAAACCCTATGCCGGACTTATCAATGCAGGCCTGGTAATCGCCGGTCTGGTGCTGCTGGTGCTGGGCTCGAACTTCCTGGTCGAGGGGGCCGTGGAGCTGGCTCGCGCACTGGGCCTGTCGGAACTGGTAATCGGCCTGACGGTAATCGCCATCGGCACTTCGCTGCCGGAGCTCGCAACCTCGATTCTCGCCGCCATACGAGGGGAGCGCGACATTGCAGTGGGCAATATCGTGGGCAGCAACATTTTCAACCTGCTCTGCGTACTGGGCCTTGCCTCGCTCGTATCGCCACAGGCAATTGCCGTCTCGGCGAACGCGCTGGCCTTCGATTTCCCGGTGATGATTGCTGTCGCCGTGGCCTGCCTGCCGATCTTCTTCGCCGGCTATACCATCAATCGCTGGGAAGGCCTGCTGTTTATCGCCTATTACATCGCCTACACGCTGTATCTGGTGATGAGCAGCACCGGACGACCCTTTGCCGAAACCTTCGGCGACGCGATACTCGGCTATGCCCTTCCGCTGACCGCCATTACCCTGATCGTCATCGCCGGTCGTGCCTGGAAAAGGCAATAGCGGCCGCTGCCACAGGCTGCAAGCCAGGGGGCTTGCAGCCTGTGGCCTTCCGCGCTATTCCAAGCCACTTAGTAACAAAAGCCCGGCATTGATGGTGAGCGCCGACGACAACGTGGTAATCACAATGATGGTCGCCGCCAGTCGATAGTTTGAGTTGACTGCACGTGCCATGACGAAGCTGGCGGCTGCCGTGGGGCTGGCGAAGTAGAGGAAAAGGATACCCAGGTCTGCGCCTCGGAAGCCCCAAAGCCAGGCGCCGAACGTGGCCAGCAGCGGTAGCCAGAGCATCTTCATCAGGCTGGCGCTGATCGCCGTACTGCTGCTTTCATGCAGCGCGTTCAGCGACAGGGTCCCACCGATGCAGATCAGCGCCAGGGGCAGGCTCAGCTGGGCAAAATATCCTGCTGAAGTCAGCAGCCACTCCGGCAACATTACCTGCCAGTAGGCAAAGGGAATTGCTGCCGCGACCCCGATGATCAGTGGATTACGCAGAATGCTCAGGCACACCGAGCGCAAACTGGCGTTGCCGCTGGGGCTGTAGATGGCCAGCACCACCACCGAGAGCGTGTTGTAGATAATGATCACCACCCCTGCGAGCACGCTGCCCAGCGACAAGCCGTAGTCACCGTACAGGCTGCCCGCAAGCGCCAGGCCGACGATACCGTTGTTGCCGCGAAAGGCGCCCTGCACATACACGCCACGATCAGCCTGCGGACAACGCCACAACGCCCAGCCCCAGGCGAGCAGGAAGCTGGCGATGGTGGCCAGTACAAAGTAAAGGATCAACGCCGGCTGCAAGGCAGTAGCAAGATCAGCCTGAAGGATCGAAAGAAACAACAGCGTCGGCAGGCTTCCCTTGAATACCAGCGTCGAGGCGCTGCCGATAAAGGCGCTATCGATCCAGCCAATGCGCTTGAGCACGACGCCAAGGAACAGCATCGCAAATACTGGAGCGGTAACGCCCAGCGTCTGAACGACAAGGGAAGACATGGGTAGGCTCGGAGAGTGGGAGACTGAGGGCACTTGTCGGATCGGTGAAGCCTAGTCCGACTTGCAACAGCACGGAGTCCCGCTTTTTGCAGGTCGGATTAGCCGAAGGCTTAATCCGACGATCGGAAGGCAGCCCGACTGTCAGGCTACCGTCTTACAGGGCGTTTCTGCAGTTTGCGCTGCAGGGTACGTCGATGCATGCCCAGCGCGCGGGCGGTGGCGGAGATATTGCCGTCGTGCTCACCCAGCACACGCTGGATGTGTTCCCACTGCAGGCGGTCCACCGACATCGGGTTCTCCGGAACCAGCGTATCCAGGTCAGCGTGCCTGGAAAGTAGCGCAGCGAGCACGTCATCGGCATCGGCGGGCTTGCACAGGTAGTTGCAGGCACCACGCTTGATGGCTTCGACGGCCGTGGCAATGCTCGAATAACCGGTCAGGATCAGCACCTTCATCTCCGGGTCCAGTTCGAGCAGCTTGGGCAGCAATACAAGCCCCGAGTCGCCTTCCATCTTCAGGTCCAGCACCGCGTAATCGGGCGTCTCCTGCCGGGCCATCTCCAGGCCTTCCTCTGCCGAACCGGCGATGCTGACGTGCAACCCCCGACGACTCATGGCGCGCGCCATGACACGGGTAAAGGTCGGATCATCATCCACCAGCAGCAGGTGGGGCTGATCTTCGCCGTCGTGCTGCAACTCTTCGGTCATCTATGCATTCCTCGCAATTGGGTCACGTCAGTGATCAGGCCCGTACCGAGCCGTGCGGCAGTCTCAATTCGGTCAGGGCGCCGCCATCTTCATGATTGTAGAGTTTCACAGTCCCGCCGGCACGTGTCACGCTCGCCTGACTGAGAAATAGTCCCAGACCAAACCCCTTGCCCTTGGTGGTAATGAAGGGTCTGCCGATTTGCTCTGCAATCGCCAGCGGCACGCCAGCGCCATGGTCTCGAATGGTCAGCTTGATCCATTGCGCGTCCCAGCCCAGTCGAATATCCAGATCGTCCGGGCTGGCATCGGTGGCGTTATTCAACAGATTGAGCAGCGACTGCCCCAGGTCCGCCGGGGGCATCAGCCGTGGCGGGCTGCCCTTGCCCAGGCACTGAAAACGATAGGTCGCCTCCGGTCGCATCAGGTGCCAGCGCTGCATCACCGACTCCACCCATTCACGTGCATTCTGCTCGACGATAGCCTGCCGACGATCCGCCTCGGCGGCGCGCACCAGCTGTCGCAGGCTCTCCTTGCACAGCTGAACCTGGGATTGCAGCAGTGCAAGGTCTTCATTCAGGGGCTGCGGCTGCTGGTATTCCTGGCGCAGCTCCTTGAGCAGCACACTCATAGTCGCCAGCGGCGTGCCCAGCTCATGCGCGGCCCCGGCAGCCTGAGTCGCCACCGCCAACAGTTGCTGGTCACGCATGCTTTCCTCGCGGCGCTGGGCCTGTAATTGCTCCTGGCGCCTTAACTGCTCGGCCATGCGTGCGACGAAAAAGGTGATCAGCGCAGCGGCCAGCGCAAAGCTTAGCCACATGCCATAGACCAGCAGCGTGGTGCGATCGACCGGCGGCACGATAATGGGGTCATACCAGGCCAGCATCAGCGTATAGCCGGCCAGCGCCAGGCCTGAGAGGACAATCGAGTACAACCACGGCAAGGTCGCCGCAGCGATGGTCAGCGGTACCAGGTAATAAGATACAAACGGATTGGTCGAGCCGCCCGAGTAATACAGCAGGGCACTGTGAATCAGCAGGTCGGTCGCCAGATGGAAGGCATATTCCTGCTCGGTTACCGGCCAGGGGCCACGCAGCCGCAGCGCGGTGACCAGGCAGATCACACCAGAAACCGCCAGCGTCACCCCAAGATGCAGCCACGGCAGCACAACCAGCTGCGTGGCATAGGCAAGGCCGACCGCGCCTGCTTGGGCGGCAAGAACAAGGATGCGGATCAGGGTGAGCAGACGAAGATTCTGCCGGCTTGCCGACAACAGCTGAACGGATGCGTACATGGGATCTCCAATCGATTCGCGAGTATAACCAAGCGCCCCGAAAGGCACCCTGTCTGCGGCAATGAGACGCATGGAAAATCTGCGCAACCCTTCTCAACGGGATAAAGTCAGGTGCCGCCCACTTGCCCCTCCAGGAGTCATCATGTCTGCCTCTTTTGTCCGTCCAGTCACCTTAATTGCCTGCCTGGCCTGCCTCCCGGCAATCGCCGACGATCAGCGCTACAACCAGATATCCCTGCGCGCCGAAGCCACCAGCGAAGTGGCCCACGACCGCATGCACGTCACGCTCTACAGCGAGGCCCAGCACCAGGACCCGGCGCAGCTCGCCGCGCAGACCACGCAGACCATCAACAAGGCGCTGCAACGCGCCCGCCAGACTGGTGAAGTGGTTGTCAGCCAGGGCAGCCGCAGCAGCTATCCGGTCTACGAGGAAAAGGGCCAGCAGATCACTGCCTGGCGCGAACGTGCCGAGCTTCGCCTTGAGAGCAGTGACTTTGCCGCTCTCTCCAAGCTCACCGGTGAGCTGATGCAGGACCTGAAGATGGGCAGCATGCACTTCAGTGTCTCCGACGCGATCCGCAAGCAGAACGAAGATGCCCTGCTCAAGGACGCCATTACTGCCTTTCGCGCCAGGGCACAGCTGACCACCGAAGCACTGGGTGGCAGCGACTACCGGATCGTCAACCTCAACCTGGGCAGCGGTGGCGGCTACCAGCCGGTGATGCGCAGCATGGCGATGAAGAACATGGATGCCCTGGCAACTCCGGAAATCGAGGCCGGCACTCGCCAGGTCAGCGTTAATGCCGACGGCATCATCGAAGTGCTGATGCCGTAGCAACCCACAAGGGACGGCCTGACCTGAGACCAATTCGCGGCATGTGATGCGCTTGCGGTCACTCTGCAAGCGCATCAATAGAGCCGGCGTGCCATTGTTACGCTGTCGCCGAGCTCTCAAAAAATACTCGTAACAAATTGAAACAATTGCTCGGGCCTTTGAAAATAGGGCTTTGCAGCCTGGTCGAGCAAGCAAATTGCCATGGCTGTAAATCTTTTGTAAGGAATTCCTATTCGAGAATAACTATCATGCGCACCGGAATGATTCTCAACAACAAATGATCCGCGCATGTACGTCCCCTTCACCCGCTCGGCACTGGCTACTGCTCTTGTCGGTTGCGGCCTGAGCTTGTCAGTTTTTGCTGAAACAACCCCGGTAAACCTGGACGCGATGGTCGTCAGCGCCTCCGGTTTTGAACAGAAGATTACCGATGCTCCGGCGAGCATCAGCGTGATCAGCCAGGAAGATCTGCAGCAGAAGCGCTACAACAACCTGGCCCAGGCACTGGGCGACGTGGAAGGTATCGACATCGGCCAAGGCACCGGAAAAACCGGCGGTTTGAACATCAGTATCCGCGGTATGGAAAGCAAGTACACCCTGATCCTCATCGACGGTCGTCGTCAGAATGCCGCCGGTAATATCACGCCGAACGGTTTTGGCGAGACCTCAACCAGCTTTATGCCTCCGCTGTCTGCTATCGAGCGCATCGAAGTGATTCGCGGCCCGATGTCGACCCTCTATGGTTCCGACGCCATGGGCGGTGTGATCAATATCATCACCCGCAAGGTAGGCAAGGAGTGGGGCGGTTCATTCACTCAGGACTACACCTACCAGGAAGACCGTGACTTCGGCGATACCCGCAACACCAGCGTCTACGCCAGTGGCCCGCTGATCGACGGTCTGCTGGGTCTGCAAGTGCGTGGCAGCCTGTTCAATCGCGAAGAATCGGACCTGACCTACGGCAACGGCATCGAAGTCAGCAAACGCGGCCCCTCCCCGGTCGAGGGGCGCAACAGCAACGTAGGTGCACGTCTGTCGTTCACCCCCCACGAAAATCACGACTTCGGCCTGGATGTGGAACGTGGCCGCCAGGTTTACAACAACGATGAGTGCCAGCTCGGCACCCTGGATGGCCTGAACCGCAACTGCGATGCCGCCGCCACGACTGCCAACGGTTACTCCGATGAGCTGCGCTTCGAGCGCGAGCAGATCGCGCTGACCCATACCGCACGCCTGGGTTTCGGTACGCTCGATTCAAGCCTGATGCACAACACCACCGAAACCTTTGGCCGGACGATCCCCGGCAATGTGATCGGCAATGATTCCGGTATTCCTGGCACGCTGATCGGCGATGATCGTGACCTGGAAACAACCAATCTGGTATTCGACACCAAGCTGGTAGCGCCTATTGGTGACTCTCATATCGCCACAGTTGGCGGCCAGTGGTGGAAAGCCGAAATGACCGACGGCATCGCTCTGGACGACTTCGAGCAGAAGACCTGGGCAATGTTCGCGGAAGACGAGTGGCGCTTGCGCGACGACCTGGCTCTGACCCTGGGTGCGCGTTACGACGATCATGAAGCCTTTGGTGGCCATGTAAGCCCACGTGCCTATCTGGTATGGAACACGACTGAAAACTGGACCATGAAGGGCGGCATCAGCCGCGGCTATCGCACACCGGACCTGAATGAGCTGCACAGTGGCATCAATGGGGTCACCGGACAGGGCACAATCATCACCATCGGCAACCCGGATCTTGATCCAGAAACCACCACTAGCACTGAGTTCGGCGCTTACTACGACAACCTCTCCGGCTTCAACGCCAATGCCACCCTGTTCCATAACAAGTTCAAGGACAAGATCGCCACTGGCGACCCGGTGGCCGACCCACTCTGCGGCGGTAACGCTGGCGGCACCTGTTCACAGCAGATCAACGTCGACGAAGCCGTGACCCAAGGCCTGGAACTGGCCGGCAGCTGGGAATTCGCACCAGCCTGGACACTGAGCGCCAACTATACCTACACCGACAGCGAGCAAAAAAGCGGCGAGAACAAGGGCGAGCCCTTGACCAATACTCCTGAGCACCTGGCCAATGCCAAGCTGAACTGGCAGACCACTGATCGCCTGAATCTGTGGGTGAAGACCGAATACCGTGGCGAGCGTGCGCGCTTCACCTCCAAGTACGAGAACCTGGCAAACGCCAACGGTAGCACCTCCACCAATCAGTCGATCTACGACACGCTGGGCAAGAACACCAAGGCCCATACCTTGTTCCATCTGGGCGGCTCGTTCCGGGCCTCGGAGAGCGTGACCTTCAATGCGGCTATCTACAACCTTCTGGACAAGGATTTTGTCGATGGCAAGGCTTACAGCACGTTCAGCAACACCGGCGCAGCCAACGGTACCGCCTACGGCACCGACTTCTCCCACTCGACAGCAGGCACTACCGGCGTGATGGAAGAAGGCCGTCGCCTCTGGCTCTCCGCCAATATCACCTTCTGATCCAGCGATGCACGATGGCAAGGCCGGAGTCCTACTCCGGCCTTGCCGCATCTGCAGCGCACCCAGAAAGACGCGAATGTATGCTGTTTGTAAATCCTTAGCATTCAATCCTAAAGACTTTTAGAATCCCCCCTCCCGCATACGAAGGACCACCATGCATCTCTGGCTCGGCACTCTGCGCCAATGGCACTGGATCAGCTCTGCGCTGTGCCTGGTTGGCATGCTGCTGTTCGCGGTGACAGGCATTACGCTCAACCATGCGGCGCAGATTGAGGCCAGCCCGCAAGTCATCGCACGCACGGCCTCATTGCCGGAATCCCTGCAGCAACGCTTGTTGGCCGATCAGCCTGTCGAGGGCCTGCCGAACGAACTGCAGGCCTGGCTGGAAAGCGCGCTGAACATCGACCTAACGAGCCGCGAAGCGGAATGGAGTGACGGCGAGTTGTATGTCGCCCTGCCCCGTCCCGGTGGTGATGCCTGGCTGAGTCTGGTGCTGGAAACCGGCGAGCTCGAATATGAATCCACCGACCGTGGCTGGATTTCCTACCTCAACGACCTGCACAAGGGCCGTAATACCGGAACGGCCTGGAGCTGGTTCATCGATATCTTCGCCGCAGCCTGCGTGGTCTTCAGCCTGACCGGGCTGCTGCTGTTGCAACGCCACGCGGCGGGACGCCCGACAACCTGGCCACTGGTGGGGCTGGGGCTGGTCATTCCGCTGCTGCTGGCGCTGCTTTTCATTCATTAAGGACTCCTCATGCCTAAACGCTTGCTGCTGCCCCTCGCCCTGCTCAGCGCTCCCCTGCTGGCGGCGGACATGGACGTGACCGTGGAAATCCCACGCCTGCAGGTGGCCGAATACCACCGCCCCTATGTGGCGATCTGGCTGGAAAAACCGGACCAGAGCCATGCCGCCGATCTGGCAGTGTGGTACGACCTCAAATTGAAGGACAAGGAAGGCGAAAAATGGCTCAAGGACCTGCGCCAGTGGTGGCGTCGCAGCGGTCGCAGCCTGGAAATGCCGGTGGACGGCCTCAGCGCAGCGACCCGCGCAGTGGGCACTCACAGCCTGAAATTCAGCGATAGCCGGACGCCCCTGCAAGCTCTGCCCGCTGGCGAATACCGCCTGGTAGTGGAAGCGGTGCGCGAAGTCGGTGGCCGCGAGTTGCTGCGCCTGCCGTTCAGCTGGCCGCCGCAGCAGACCGAGACCCAAAGCATTCAAGGCGAAAGCGAGCTGGGCGCCATCCGCCTCACGCTCAATCCCTGAACCTCCATTCCCAAACAATAAGGAAGCCCACCATGAACCCCATGATCAAATGGACCACCCTGGCCCTCGCCATCTGCCTGCCGCTTTCCGCCCAGGCGCACCGAGCCTGGATGCTGCCCTCAGCCACCGTTCTTTCCGGAGACGAGCCCTGGATCACCGTGGACGCCGCCGTTTCCAACGACCTGTTCTACTTCGAGCATGTGCCGCTGCGCCTCCAGGGCATCGGCGATACAGCCCAGGCACCCGCTGGCGGCCCGCCCGGCATGCGCGCACGCCCGACCCCGGCACTGCAGATCGTCGCCCCGGACGGCTCGCATGCGAGCGCCCAGAATGGCAGCATCGGCCGCTATCGCAGCACCTTCGATGTACAGCTCAGCCAGAAAGGCACCTACAAGCTGGCCGTCGCCAACAGCGGCCTGTTCGCCAGCTGGAAGGAAAAAGGCGAGCTGCGCCGCTGGATGGGCACCGCAGAGAATTTCGCCAAGGACGTGCCGGCCAACGCCGAAGATCTCAAGATCAGCCAGACCAGCAGCCGCATGGAAGTATTCGTCACCTCCGGCAACCCCACCGAAAGCGTGCTCAAGCCCACCGGCCAGGGCCTTGAACTGGCGCCAGTGACCCACCCCAACGACCTGTTCGCCGGGGAAGCCGCCGAGTTCGTCTTCTTGCTCGACGGCAAGCCGGCGGCGAACGTGGATATCAGCGTGATTCCCGGCGGCAATCGCTACCGCGATGACCTTGGCGAGATCAAGGCGAAGACCGCTGCCGACGGCAAGGTCCGCATCACCTGGCCTGAAGCCGGCATGTACTGGCTGGAAGCCGAACTCGTCACCGACCAGGGCGTGAACAAGCCGGCCATTGAACGCCGCGCTAGCTACAGCGCCACCCTGGAAGTGCTGGCGCAGTGACCGCTGGGTCTCGCTGAAACGAACCGGCAGGCACCCCAGCGGGACGCCATGTCGGTTCTTCGCTTGGCCTGAGCCTTGCTGACTTCACGCTTTCGCGGGAGCCCTGAATTGCCAACACCTCTGGCCACGCACTTGCGCCATTACCCGTTTCCGCTCGCCTGCGTGCTGCTCGCCGCGGCGCTGCTGCACTGGCAGCCACCCCGCGAGGTGTCGGCGGCCGTGGTTGTGCTCGGCTATCTCGCGCTCTGCCTACTGGTTTGGCGACCAGGTCGCGCTAAATCTGTCGAGGCGACCAAGTCATCCGACCTGCTGATCGCCTTTGCCAGCCAGGGCGGCCAAGCCCGGGAACTGGCCGAGCGCAGCGCCCGGCAACTGGCCGATGCCGGCGTCAGCAGCACTACCCGCACACTCAACGAACTGGACCCGGCGACGCTGACCGACGCGAGACGGCTGTTGTTTGTCGTCAGCACCTATGGCGAAGGGGAAGCGCCGGACAACGCGGCGCGTTTCGAAAGGCGCCTGCTGGCATCGCACGCCGACCTGAGCGGGCTGCAATACACCGTGCTGGCGCTGGGCGACAGCCAGTACTCGCACTATTGCGGTTTCGGCCGGCGGCTGGACGATACGCTGCGCAGCCGCGGCGGCGAGCCCCTGTTCGATCGACTGGACGTGGACCGGCTGGACGCCGGCACCCTGCGCCACTGGCAACAGCAGCTCGGGCAACTGAGCGGCCACAACGATTTCAGCGACTGGCAGCCGGTCCCTTACGGTAACTGGCGACTCGCCGGGCGAAGCGTGCTCAACCCCGGCAGCAGCGGCGCGCCGGTCTGTCATATCAGGCTCGAACCGCTGGACGAGGCAGCCCACTGGCGCGCCGGCGATATCGCCGAGATCGGCCCACAACACCCACGCGGCCCCATCGAAGAGTTGCTACGCCGGCTCGGCCACGATCCGCAGCAGCGGATCGCCGGCGAAAGCCTGCTCGACATCCTCTGTACGCGGCGCGTGCCTGCCGAAGAAGCCCTGCGAGAGCTGGATATCGATGCGCTGCTCGCCCTGCCCCAACTGGCGCACCGCGAATACTCCATCGCCTCGGTTCCGGCCGACGACGCACTCGAACTGCTGGTGCGCGAGGCCCGGCAAGCGGACGGCAGCCTCGGGCTCGGCTCCGGCTGGCTGTGTCGCCACGCACCAGCTGGTGCGCCGATCGCCCTGCGCATTCGCAGCAACCCGGGCTTTCATGGCCCGGCCGTCGCGACGCCACTGGTGCTGATCGGCAACGGCACAGGCATGGCCGGGCTGCGCGCTCATCTTCGTGAACGCGCCGCGACGCCGGGTTCGCGCAACTGGTTGCTGTTCGGTGAGCGCAACGCTGCGCACGACCTGTTCCTTGCCGAAGAGCTGCAGCAATGGCTTGCCTGCGGCCATCTGCAACGCCTGGATCTGGCCTTCTCGCGGGACCAGACCGACAAGCGCTACGTGCAGCACGCGCTGCGCGATGCAGGCGAGGAGCTGTGCAAGTGGGTCGCCGAGGGCGCAGCGATTCATGTCTGCGGCAGCCTGAGCGGAATGGGCCAGGCGGTGCAGCAGATCCTGGTCGGGCTGCTGGGCGAGGCGCAACTGAACGAGATGGCAGCGCAGGGGCGCTATCGGCGGGATCTGTATTAGCTGCACGCTGGGCAATGGGTCTTGTCTGGTTGTAGGGCGGGTGCAACCCGCCGTTGCGAGGTGAAGCCAAGCACATACGGCGCGGGTTTTACCTGCCCTACAGGCTGTAGCCCCCGATTGGAAAAAACCTGATGCTTCTTCCTTACATCTCGTCGTCAGCAATGCCGACCAGCGCGTCATTGAGCCGCGCCCTTAAAGCGAAATTAATTCGACATCATAATTGAAATGATTCTCACTAGCTTTTATACTACGCCGCACGTTGCCTCCCCCGCTTGTGAGGCCCAAGAAAAACAACCGAAGCTCAGGACGAATGATGAAGCCATTTGCTCGAACCAGCCCCCATGCTCTGGCCGTTGCTATCGCAACAGCGTTTATCCCGGTAGTGGCTGCTGCCCAGACCAGCAGCCCGCTGGAGATGCCGTCCATGCAAGTGGTGGGCTCCGCGGACGACGCCGTTTCTCGCCAAACCGGCGCAGCGGTCATCGTCACCAAGGAAGAGATCGAACGTAGTCAACCCTCCTCTACCCAGGACGTGCTGCGTCGTGTGCCTGGTATCAACGCGATTGCAGAGGAAGAAACGGGCGTTGTCAGCAATATCGGCATCCGCGGCCTCTCGGCGAGCGAGTCCAAATCGCTGATTCTCGAAGACGGCGTACCGGTCGCCCCGGGCCTGTTCATTGGCAGTACCCGCTACTTCAACCCGCGCATTCAGCGGATGCAGGGCGTCGAGGTCCTGAAAGGCTCTTCTTCCCTGCGCTACGGCCCATCCACCATTGGCGGCGTCATCAACTACATCACCAAGACGCCTGACGACGGCGTCTCGGTCTCCACCCGCGTCGGCTCTTTCAATACCCGCGAAGCAATGGTGGAAGCTGGCGGCCGCAGCGAGTCGGGCGATGCCTTCGCAGGCCTGGTCGCCACCCATGCGCGCAGCGACGGTTTCATGGACCGCGACTACGAAATGACTGACGTGATGTTCAAGACCGGCATTGCGCTCAACCCTGACCACAGCCTGGGCCTGAAACTGTCCTGGTATGAAAATGACGCGAACATCTCCTATCGCGGCATGTTCCTCAACGACTACCGCGCCGGCAAGACCTACAACCCGACACCAGACGATTACCTTCTGACCGATCGCAAGGCTGTCGACCTCAACCACGAATGGCATCTGAACGACCGCGCCACCCTCCGGACCCTCGCCTACTGGAGCGAGGTCACCCGCGACTACTGGCGCTACGACGTAAACACTGGAGCTTCCAATACAGCCGGCCGCTGGGTCTATCGGGATACCCTTACCGGCAACAACCGCACCTTCGATCGCATAGGCCTCGAGACGCGCCTGACGCTCGACCATGACCTGTTCGGCTGGGCCAACGAGGCCGAGTTCGGCCTTCGCATGATGAAAGAAGAGGCAGACGACCGCCGCGTCCGTGCCACTCGCGCGCGGGACCGTAGCGGCGTCACCGATCGCTATATCATCGATACCGCCGAGAGCCTAGCCGGCTATGTGCAGAACCGATTCGTCATCACCGACCGGCTGGCCGTCACTCCTGGCCTGCGCATCGAATCCTACGAGCAGGAGCGTCGCGTCAAGACCCAGAATGATGCGTCGGCTACAACTCGAAACACCGAAGTTCTGCCGGGCATCGGCGCGACTTACCAACTCCTGCCCGAAGCTCAACTGTATGGCGGCGTATATCGCGCCTTCTCTCCCGCTTCGAACGGTGTCGCCCTCGATGGCCTGACCGATCAGAAGCTCGATGGCGAGCGCTCGATAAACTACGAGTTTGGCGTACGGGGCGGCACCGGCCCGGTGAGTTATGACGTGACCGCGTTCTACATGGACTTCGACAATCAGGTCGTCACCGGCAACAGCAACCCCCTGCTCTCACAGTCCAACACGGGTAAAACCGTACACTACGGCCTGGAAGGCTCGCTGGGCGTGGAACTGGGCGGCGGCTTCAGCCTGGACTCCAACCTGACCTGGGTGCCCGTCTCAGAGTTCACGACCGGCGACTACGATGGCAATCGCCTGCCCTACGCACCGAAGTTCCTGGCCAACGCCGCACTCAACTACCAGCAAGGCAAGCTGAGCTCGTCGCTCATGGCCCACTACCGCGGCGAGCAGTACGGCGACCCGGCTAACACCAAGGAAATCCCGACCGGCGCTGGCGGCGGAATCTGGGGTGGCAAGATGTCCTCGTACACCGTCTACGACCTGACCTCGCGCTATCAGGTCAGCGAGCAACTCGGCCTGCAGGCTGCGGTGAAGAACCTGACGGACAAGCGTTACATCGCCGGCATGCGCCAGGGCATCTACGTGGGGCCTGAGCGTTCCTTCGAAGTGGCCATGAACTACAAGTTCTGACCCTGAAAGCGAGACACTGCGCCGGTCCGAAACGGACCGGCGCAGTTACTGATCACATCCAAGACTTCACCCAAAGCTCGACCGGCATCAGACCGACTCCCCTCCCCCGACGCCAGCCCTGGCGCTGCGCCATGGCTCGTACCTCATAGTCTCCCGTACACCCTGAACAGAACGGCAACCCCCAAGCCTTGCTCGCATTGCGAGGGGAACGCTTCAGCCGCCGTTTCTCATGTTTGATGTGCAGCCGCTGATCCCTCGCTTTACCGCTGCGGCGCGATAGCGCATAGACGATGCCGTTCGGAGCGGCAGTTTGCGGCTTCATCTCCACACGGGAGACGAACGCTGATGCTTGAGTATCTCATTGCACGATCCGAGCTCTGACGGGGACTTTGGCCAACCAGGCGGAATCTTCGAAAACGCGCGTCAGGACGCCTGCACGGGCTGGCGTCAAGACGCAACGGGCAGCTAGAGATAGGACGTAGAGCGGGAGAAACCCACCGAACATGGCGCACCACCGCGGTATTACCGTGCGATGCAAGGCCCAGAAAAAGAAGCCCGCCGCAAGACAAGGTTTCTTTTCGCACGATCGAGTAGGTGAACCGCGCGGGTTTCATTCGCCCTACAAAGCCAACAGCAAAACGCCCACACGAGGTGGGCGTCAGTCGAAGCGACGGGGCTTAAAGGTAGTAAGCCTTCAGCGCCGGGAAGCCGTTGAATTCCAAGGTGCTGTAGCTGGTGCGTAGCACCGGTGGACAGCCAGGACGTAGGGCGGGAGAAACCCGCCGAACGTGGTACAGCACTGCAGTCTTACCGTGCGATGCAAGGCCCAGAAAAAGAAGCCTGCCGCTAGACAAGGTTTCTTTTCGCATGATCGAGTTAGGTGAACCGCGCGGGTTTCACCCGCCCTACAAAAGCCAACAGCAAAACGCCCACACGAGGTGGGCGTCAGTCGAAGCGATGAGGCTTAGAGGTAGTAAGCCTTCAGCGGCGGGAAGCCATTGAATTCCACCGCGCTGTAGCTGGTGGTGTAGGCACCGGTGGAGAGCCAGTACATACGGTCGCCGATGGCCAGGTTCAGCGGCAGGCCGTACTTGTAGTTCTCGTACATGATGTCGGCGCTGTCACAGGTCGGGCCGGCGATGACCACTTCTTCCATCTCGCCCTTCTTCTCGGTCCAGATGGGGAATTTGATGGCTTCGCCCATGGTTTCGATCAGGCCGGAGAACATGCCCACGTCGGTGTACACCCAGCGCTCGACGGCAGTACGCGACTTGCGCGCCACCAGCACCACTTCACTGACCAGAATGCCGGCGTTGGCAATCAGCGAGCGGCCCGGCTCAAGGATGATTTCTGGCAACTCGTCGCCGAAGTCTTCCTTGAGGAAGCGGATGATTTCCTCGGCGTAGGTTTCCAGGCTGTTGGTGCGGGTGATGTAGTTGGCCGGGAAGCCGCCACCCATGTTGATCATCTTCAGCTCGATTCCGTCTTCTTCCTTGAGACGCTCGAAGATCACCTTGACCTTGGCGATGGCCGCATCCCACACGGAGATGTCGCGCTGCTGCGAGCCGACGTGGAAGGATATGCCGTAAGGCTCGAGCTTCAACTGACGTGCAAGGATCAGCAGGTCCATGGCCATATCGGTCTGGCAGCCGAACTTGCGCGACAGCGGCCAGTCGGCGGTGGTCGAGCCTTCGGTGAGGATGCGCACATAGACTTTCGAGCCCGGTGCCGCCTTGGCGATGTTGCGCAGGTCGGCTTCCGAGTCGGTGGCGAACATGCGCACGCCCTTCTCGTAGAAGTAGCGAATGTCCTTGGCTTTCTTGATGGTGTTGCCGTAGCTGATGCGCTCGGGGCCGACGCCGCGGGACATGACCTTGTCCAGCTCGTAGATCGAGGCGATGTCGAAGCTCGAGCCCTTGTCACGCAGCAGGTCGATGATTTCCACCGCCGGGTTGGCCTTGACCGCGTAATACACCTTGGCGAATTCGAAACCGGCGCGCAGGTCGTCGTAGGCCTTGCTGATGGTTTCGGTGTCGATCACCACGAACGGGGTTTCGTGCTGGTCGGCGAAGGCCTTCATCTTCTGGAAGGTGGCGCGAGGGAAATAGTCTTCGATCTTGACCGTCATGCGGGGGACTCCAAATACGGGAAACAAAAGTCGGATGAGGGGTGGAGGGCATCAGCCCTGACAAGAACGCCTGATCAGTTTCCCCACTTTGGTTCGCCTACTTCCCAAGGCTGTGTCGCCGAGAACCCCTTGAGGTCTCTCGTCGTCAGTACTTGAGCCGGATGGATCGTTGCCAGCATGGACGTTCGGGCGCGAACCATAAGACCAAGCGCCACAGGGGTCAAGAGTCGATTTCCACCTGTTTACCACAGATGGAAGGCATCGATGTTTCAGCGGGGCTGCGCGCCCCCTTCGGGAATTATTCCCGGCCTTTTTCGGGAAAAGTTCCCGCGGGCATTCACCAACGAAGCCCAACAAAAGTATTAAGTCAACGGAACCATCGGTCAGTTCCCGGCCCTAGCCGGCTGATCGACCATGGGTCGCGAAAAGCTGCCCACCAAGGACATAACAATTATGAGCTCCCGCCCTTACCCGACGCTTCTTCAGCTCTCTCTGATGATGTGCATGCCTGCCATTGCACTGGCCCAACAGGACCCTGCCCCCCTGGAACTGCCCAGCCTGGACGTGCGCAGCATGGTTCCGGAAAGCATTCAGGGAACACCCGGCGCGGCCAACCTGCTGTCAAGGGAAACCGTCGACACCTACAAGCCCTATACCCTGCATGACGCCTTCGACTTCGTCCCCGGCGTGCGCACCATCGATGACGATGTGCTCGGCCTGCGCTCGGGCATCGGCGTGCGCGGCGCGCCACCGCGGCGCTCACGCAAGGTGCTGCTGCTGGAGGACGGCACCCCCATCAACAACAGCGCCTATCTCGATTCCGGCGCCCACTACACGCCGCCGCTGCAACGCCTGGAACAGGTCGAGGTGCTCAAGGGCGCCGGGCAGATCATTCATGGTCCGCTGAACAATCACGGCATCATCAACTTCCGCAACCTGCGGCCAACTGCCGAGCCACAGACCCGTGTTGAACTGGCCGCCGGCAACCAGAGTACGCGCCAGAGCCACATCAGCCACCGCCGCACGGAAGGCCCGCTGGGCATGGTCTTCAGCTACACCGGCAAAGAGGCCGACGGCACCTTCGACGTGGAAGAACACGAGTTCGACGATTTCTACGGCGGCATCGAGTGGCAGCTCAACGACAGCCACCAGCTCGCCGCCTCGGCTACCTATTTCCGCGAACGCTCCCAGGGCTACGACGAGAGCAATCTCTCGCTGCAGCAGTACCGCGAAGACCCGCGCGGCAAGAAGCGCCTGGACGAAGGTCGCGAGTACAACAATATTTCGGTGGACTACTACAAGTTTGATCTGACCCACAATTTCCAGATCAGCGACGACGTGAGCCTGTCGTCGAAGGTCTTTTCCACCGAGCTGGATCGCCCTCGTTTTCAGACTGATGAGGTGTCGCCAGAAGATGGCGGGGTGATGCAAGGGCGTGACCGCCGTTATCACACCTTGGGCGTGGACAGCCGCCTGGATATTGGCGGCCTCTCCGCCTTCGGCCTCGACCACCGCATCCAGACCGGCATCCGTTATGAAAAGCATCGCTTTGCCGACCGCCGCCCGGTGGGCCGTCCCGGCGAAAGACTGAAAGAAAGCAATCGTGGCGAGGTCTATGTCCGTAAAGGCGAAAACGGCTATACCGAGAATGGTCGCCTGACGACCTACAACGCCGAGGCGATTTCCGCCTTCGCCCAGAACACCATGAGCTGGGGCGACTGGGCCATCACCCCCGGTTTGCGCTTCGAAACCTTCAATCAGAATAAAGAGACCAACTTCCGGCCCGGCCATGCCGATGAAGGCACAACTCCGAAAGATAGCAATACCCTGCTGCTGCCCGGTATCAGTCTGCTCTACAGCGGCTTCGACAACAGCGAGATCTACGCCGGCATCCACCGTGGCTATGCCCCGGCATCGGCTAGGAGCAGCGAAGAATTCCCGCTGACCCCGGAAACCGGCATCAACAGCCAGATCGGCCTGCGCAGCAGCGCCCTCAAGGGTGTCAGCCTCGACATGGCGCTGTTCTACAACCGCATCGAGGACACCCTGATCCGCAAAGAGGTCGACGAATTCGGTGATGCGCGCTTCGTCAATGCCGCCGACTCACGGGTCTACGGTCTGGATCTTGGCGCGCGAATCGACTCCTGGGCCTGGTACGACTCACCGCTCAATGCTTTTGCCGAAGTCGCGATGAACTACACCAATGCGAAATTCAGCAACGGCCCACTCAAGGGCAACGATGTCCCGGAAGTGCCGCGCTACAACGGCAGCCTGACCCTGGGCCTGGAGCACACCGCCGGTTGGCATCTGAGCACCACCCTCAGCCACTTTGGCGCTTTTTATACCGATATCGAAAATACCCGACCGATCACCGCCAGCGGCGACGAGGACGATGCCGGGCGCGTGCCCAGCCACACCCTGCTCTCGGCACGCGCCAGCTACAAGCTGCCGACACGCCTGGACACCACCCTCTGGATCCAGGGCCGCAACCTGACCGACAAGCTGTACATCGCCGATATTCAGGAAGGCATCCGTCCCGGCGCGCCGCGCTCGATTCTGGCGGGCGTGACCTTCAACTTCTGACGGCTCATCGGAAAGCGCCTGTCAGATCACCACATGGCTTGCCGACAAGCACGCCATGTGGTGAGAAACAGGGGCCTTTTGTAGGAGCGAATTTATTCGCGAGCCTTTAGCGAAAACTCCGTGCCGCAAAGCAACACTCGCGAAGGAGTTCGCTCCTACAGGTAGATGAGGCAGCGTTTTCACCTTCCCTTGTACCCCGCTAATGCGATTGCCCTGAGCTTCCCCCTACAGTTCGCGACCTGCAAATACGACTCGCGTATAATCGACGACTTTTCCGTTTTGCCAAAAGCAGGTTTTGCCGTTCATGACCACCCAGGCCGCTGAAGTCGCGAAGCGCCGTACGTTCGCGATCATCTCCCACCCCGATGCGGGCAAGACCACCATTACCGAACGCCTGCTGCTGATGGGCAAGGCCATCGAGGTTGCCGGCACGGTGAAGTCGCGTAAATCCGACCGCCACGCCACGTCCGACTGGATGGAAATGGAAAAGCAGCGCGGTATCTCCATCACCACCTCGGTGATGCAGTTCCCCTACCGCGAACACATGATCAACCTGCTCGACACCCCCGGCCACGAAGACTTCTCCGAAGACACCTACCGCACCCTGACTGCGGTGGACAGCGCCTTGATGGTGCTCGACGGCGGCAAGGGCGTAGAGCCGCGCACCATCGCGCTGATGGACGTCTGCCGCCTGCGCGACACGCCCATCGTCAGTTTCATCAACAAGCTGGACCGCGACATTCGCGACCCGATCGAACTGCTCGACGAGATCGAAGCGGTGCTGAAGATCAAGGCCGCGCCCATCACCTGGCCCATCGGCTGCTACCGTGACTTCAAGGGCGTGTATCACCTCGCGGACGACTACATCATCGTCTACACCCCTGGCCACGGCCATGAGCGGACCGAGGTGAAAATCATCGAGAAGCTCGACTCCGACGAAGCGCGCAAGCACATCGGCGACGAGTACGAGCGTTTCATCGAACAACTGGAACTGGTGCAGGGCGCCTGCCACGAATTCAACAGTGAAGAATTCCTCGCCGGCCAGCTGACGCCGGTGTTCTTCGGCACTGCGCTGGGCAACTTCGGCGTCGATCATGTACTGGACGCCATCGTCGACTGGGCACCCAAGCCGCTGGCGCGCGCTGCCAACGAGCGGGTGGTCGAGCCGGTCGAAGAAAAATTCAGCGGCTTCGTATTCAAGATCCAGGCAAACATGGACCCCAAGCACCGCGACCGCATCGCCTTCATGCGCATCTGCTCGGGCCATTACGAAAAGGGCATGAAGATGCGCCATGCGCGTCTGGGCAAGGATGTGCGCATCGCCGATGCCCTGACCTTTTTCTCCAGCGAACGCGAAATGCTCGAAGAAGCCTGGGCCGGCGACATCATCGGCCTGCACAACCACGGCACCATCCAGATCGGCGACACCTTCACCGAAGGCGAGAACCTGAGCTTTACCGGCATCCCGCACTTCGCGCCGGAACTGTTCCGCCGCGTGCGCCTGAAAGACCCGCTGAAATCCAAGCAACTGCGTCAGGGCCTGCAGGAGCTGGCAGAGGAAGGCGCGACCCAGGTGTTCTTCCCCGAGCACAACAACGACATCATCCTCGGTGCGGTCGGCGTGCTGCAGTTCGACGTCGTCGCCAGTCGCCTGAAAGAGGAATACAAGGTCGAGTGTGCCTACGAGGCGATCAACGTCTGGTCGGCGCGCTGGATCGAGTGCAGCGACGAGAAGAAGCTCAAGGAATTCACCGACAAGGCCTATGAGAACCTGGCTATCGACGGCGGCGGACACCTGACTTACCTGGCGCCCACGCGGGTCAATCTGGCGCTGATGGAAGAACGCTGGCCGGACGTGAAATTCCGCGCCACCCGCGAGCATCATTGGCTACCTGGAGATCGCCAAGCAGGAAGGTGCCGAAGTACTCAGCGGCGGCGGCGTGGAAAAACTCGAAGGCTCGCTCGCCTCGGGTTATTACATCCAGCCAACCCTGCTCAAGGGCCACAACAGGATGCGTGTGTTCCAGGAGGAAATCTTCGGTCCAGTGATCGGCGTCACCACCTTCAAGGATGAAGCCGAGGCGCTGGCAATCGCCAACGCCAGCGCTTGATAGCCACTCTGGGGCACGACCTGCGCAATCCTCTGCAATCCATTTCCATGGCAGCGGCCCTGTTGCAAAGCTCCAATGAGCGCAACACCGAATTGCGTGAGCATATCACCTACTCCAGTAGCCGCATGGAACGGCTGATCAACCAGATTCTGGAAATGAGCCGGCTGCAGGCGGGGACTGAAATCGCCGTAAACTGCGTGCAGACCAATATTTCTGAGCTGGTGGACGCGATTGTCGGCGAAACCCTGCTGGCTTACCCGGACCTGCAGTTGGAGATTGATATCCAGGCTGAGCTGCTCGCCAACGTTGATCCAGACCGGTATGCACAGTTAGCCGTCAATTTGCTCAGCAATGCCAGACATCACAAGAAGCCGGCCTCGCCCGTACGCATCAGCCTGAATGAACAGGCAGGTGAAGCCCGGCTGACCATCGTCAATGCCGCCAATCAGTTAACGGACGAGCAGCTCAGAACCCTGTTTGTACCTTTCAAACAGCAGAGCGGCACTTCAGGCCGGAACAAAGGCGGCCTGGGGATCGGCCTGTATATCTGTTCAGCCATTGCACGTGCCCACAGCAGCGTTATCGATGTGCAGCAGAGCGATGGGCTTATCTCCTTCAGCGTTGCCGTGCCCATGCAACGGTGACGTACCAGGCGGCCCGCCGATCCGCGGCCGCATTGCGTCTTCATGCTGAATACATCAGCCCTCCCCTACCGCTACCAGCGAAGCTCTCCCTTGAAAAAATTTGTGCTGATTGATTCCACGCCGCTCCCTGACCCAGGCGCTCGATTGTGCCTGTTCGAATACGGGGAGGATTTTGTTATCAAGCGCGAGGATGGCAAGGGCGGCCAATTGATGAACACCCGTATGCACGGCTCGGAAGATGCGCTGGGCAAGCTACCCTGCGCCCGGATTGCCGACCGGGCAAACGCACGAGTGCTGATAGGCGGCCTGGGTATGGGCTTTACCCTGGCCGCGGCGTTGGCAGAACTGGGTGGCCAGGCGCAGGTGCTGGTCGCTGAGCTGCTTGAGGGCGTTATCCAGTGGAATGAGGGCCCGTTGGGAGCCAAAGCCGGCTACCCGATCAGGGACCCGCGCGCCCAGATACTGCACGACGATGTGGCGGACGTTCTGCGCACCGATAACCTGGGCTTCGATGCCATCATGCTGGATGTGGATAACGGCCCGGAAGGCCTGGTGCAGTCAGCCAATAGCTGGCTCTACAGCGTCGAGGGGCTACAAAGATGCAAACGCGCATTAAAGCCAAAAGGCCTGCTGGCGGTCTGGTCGGCCAGTATCGATCAGCGCTTCAGCGCTCGACTTCGTTCGGCCGGCTTCAAAGTTGAGGAAGTCCAGGTGTTCGCGCATGGCAACCGAGGCCCCAAACACACCATCTGGCTGGCGCAATAAAGCGCCAGAGACTCAGATGATCCGTGAAAAGCGCCCGGCATCGACCTGCTGATAGGCATCGAACACCATACAGATCGAGCGTACCAAAAGACGGCCTACCGGCAAAACTTCAAGCCCCTGGGGACCCAGGCGAATCAAGCCATCAGCCTGCATCTGGCCAAGCACCGGCCATTGCTCGGCAAACATCTCACGGAAGACGATCCCGAAACGACTTTCGATCTCGGTGAATGACAAACTGAAATGGCATATCAGTTGGGAGATGATCGCCCGGCGCAGCCGGTCTTCCTGCCCGCTGATCAAACCACGGGAGGTAGCCAGCCGCCCTTCTCCGAGCTCTTGCTGGTATGCTTTTATATCAGTGGTGTTCTGACTGAATAGATCGCCTACCTGACTGATAGAAGAGACCCCAAGGCCAATCAGATCGCAGTGTCCATGGGTGGTGTAACCCTGGAAGTTACGATGCAATTGCGCATTTTCCTGCGCCAGACTAAGACTGTCATCGGGCAACGCAAAATGATCCATACCGATATAGCGGTACCCCGCCTCGGTTAACTGGCGAATGCTGTTTTCCAGCATTGCCAGCTTGGCCGGGGCGATCGGCAAATCCCCGGACATGATCCGGCGCTGCGGCAGGAAGCGCTCAGGCATGTGCGCATAGTTGAACAGGGACAACCGGTCCGGACGCAGTTCGATAATCGCCTCTACCGTCAGGGCAAAGCTGGCAGGGGTTTGTTTAGGCAGACCGTAGATAAGATCAATATTGATCGAGCGAAACTCCAGGGTCCGCGCAGCGTCCATGATCGCCTGGGTCTGCTCCAGGCTCTGCAAGCGATTGACCGCACGCTGCACCGTGGGGTCAATGTCCTGCACGCCAAAGCTGACGCGATTGAAACCCACTTCTCTTAGCATCCCCATGGTCGACCAGTCGGCCTCCCGCGGATCTATTTCGATGCTGTAGTCACCCTCATCGTCGTCATGCAGAGTGAAATGCTGCCTGAGCTTGCTTACCAACCCACGCATCTGCTCATGACTGAGAAAGGTTGGCGTCCCGCCGCCAAGATGCAACTGCTCAACCCGTTGCCCACGGCTGGTATGTTTACTGACCAGTTCAATCTCACGGTAAAGGGCTTGCAGATAAGGCACCGCGCGGCTGCGATCCTTGGTAATGACCTTGTTGCAGGCGCAGTAGTAGCAGATGTTCGCGCAAAACGGCACGTGCACATACAGGGACAGATCCTGGGAACTGCGGCGGCTGTTATCCAGTGCGCGCGTCAGATCGGCAGGCCCAATGCCCGAATGAAACTGCACGGCGGTGGGGTACGAGGTATAACGCGGGCCGGCTTGATCGTACCGCTGGATGAGGCCCACATCCCAGCGAATTGAATCAGTCATGATGCAGCGCTCCAAACTCATATCCAGGAGCTGCGAAGGTTAGTGCCTGCGTACCTGTGCGTCCTTGATCCACATCAACAGCGGTGCGACTTCACCCACCGCTGGCGTTCATAAAGCGAACTATCTGCACATCACCGTGGATGTTGAAGTCGTGGTGAGCGGGTTTGTGTTGTAATGCCTTGTCCAGTGCGGCAAGAATCGGGGCGTCACTGGTGGGGTGGCGGCGCAGCAAAGCACGCATGTCGATGGCGTTTTCCTGTCCCAGACACAACAACAAACGACCTTCAGCCGTCATGCGCACGCGGTTGCAGGTGGCGCAGAAGTTATGCGAGTGAGGCGAGATAAAACCGATCCGCACCGACGGATAGCCTTCTACCCGCACGTATCGCGCCGGCCCGCCGCTGCTTTCAGTGCTGTCGATCAGGCGGTAGCGCTGGCTGATCAGGTCACGGACCTCATCGCTTGAGCAAAAAGCTTCACCGCGCGAACGCCCTACGTCACCCAGGGGCATTTCTTCAATAAAGGTAATGTCCAGACCGCGAGCCAGGGCATAGTCCACCAGCGCGGGCACCTCATCAGCGTTACGGCCCTTCATGACCACGGTATTGAGCTTTATACGCTTGAATCCAGCGCCCCGCGCCGCTTCAATCCCATCGAGAACCTGTTGCAGATCGCCCGTACGGGTAATGGCTTTGAATTTCTCGGGGTCGAGACTATCCAGGCTGATATTCAGGCGGCTGACGCCAGCGTCGGCAAGCGGCTTGGCCAGTTTGCTCAACTGCGAGCCGTTGGTGGTCATGACCAGCTCACGCAGGCCCGGCAGTGCGCTGATGCGGCTGCACAGATCGACTATGCCGCGCCGGACCAGCGGCTCTCCGCCAGTCAAGCGGATCTTGCTGACACCCTGCTGGACGAAAATGCCAGCCAGGCGTTCGATTTCTTCTAGGCTGAGCACCTGGGCTCGTGGCAGGAAGGTCATCTCTTCGGCCATGCAGTACACGCAGCGCAAATCGCAACGATCGGTCACCGACATGCGTACGTACTCTATCCGGCGGCCTTGACCGTCGATCAGGCGTGGTACATCGCTGCTATTGTCATCCGCCACTTTTGCCACCCCGCCGCTGCATTCGTGTGTATCTCATACTCGCATTCAATAATGAATGTACCTTAACACGGCTACGCGAGAGGCTTTCAATCAGGCCGTTGCCAACGCTGCAACGCGGCTTCATCGCTGGCGCGCGCCTCTACCCAGTTTGAACCTGTCGGCGTTGCCTCCTTCTTCCAGAAGGGCGCGCGGGTTTTCAGATAATCGATAATAAAATGGCAGGCATCAAAGGCTGCCTGCCGGTGCGCCGAACTCACGCCGACAAACACGATGGGCTCGCCTGGCGCCAACTGCCCGACGCGATGCAGCACTTTTATGCCCACCAGTGGCCAACGCTCAGCAGCCTCAGCGGCAATGCCCTGCAAGGCCTTTTCAGTCATGCCGGGATAATGCTCAAGCAGCATGCCGGCAACTTCCTGGCCCTGATTGAAGTCCCTTACATAGCCGACGAAGGTCACCACTGCGCCAATACCTGCTTGTTGGGCATGCAGTTGATTCAGCAACCGGCCAGGGTCAAAGCCATCGCTCTGCACCATTATTCCGATATCAGCGCTCATGTCAGCCGCCCGTGACGGGAGGGAAAAATGCCACCTCGTCACCATCGGTGAGGGCTTCATCCAGGCTGCACATGGTCTGATTGCGCGCACACATCAGTTGTGGTTCGGCCAACACCTGCCAGCCTCCACCGCGTTGCAGCAGCAGATCGCGCAGTGCACGCAAATTGCTGAGCTCGGGTTGCCAGGCGATCTGCTCCTGGTCCAGCCCCAGCGCTTCGCGATAACGGGCAAACAGTTGTACCTCGATCATGCGCCCTGCTCCGCGATAAAATCACCGCTTTTGCCACCGGTCTTACTTAACAAGTGCGTTGTTTCTATCACCATGCCCTTGTCTACCGCCTTGCACATATCGTAGAGCGTCAGCGCGGCAATACTGGCGGCGGTCAAGGCTTCCATCTCGACGCCCGTTTGGCCCGCCAGTTTACAGCGCGCGGTGATGCGAACCCTGTCCAGGCCCTGAGGCGCCAGCTCGACCTTGATGCTGGTCAGCATCAAGGGGTGGCACAGTGGGATAAGCTCGTGGGTGCGCTTGGCCGCCATGATTCCGGCGATACGGGCGACTGCGAACACATCGCCCTTGGCGTGACCGCCAGATTGGATCAGCTCCAGGGTGGCGGGCTGCATGCGAACAATCGACTCGGCTACCGCTTCCCGTGAAGTCGTGGCCTTGGCGGTCACATCGACCATACTGGCCTGACCCTGGGCGTCCAGGTGTGTCAACATAAAGGCTCCTGTGTTCAGCGGCTGGGGCTGCAAGCTACACAACTGCCATGCGCTAGAACGCTATGCATGGGATAGATTAATACTATGGTCGTGCGGTCCAATCGGCCGCCGAAATCTGCGATAATCTGTTCATCAAAGATTAAATGAAAAGCCCGACAGAGGCTATCAAAGAGGGCAATAGCCCCAGCCTAGACAGCCAACATCGCAATTAGCCTGTACCCGCAGGCTCTGATCGGCTGCAACCCCCTTGAATTACTGCTTACCGCCCATAGATAGGTAAACTCTATGCATGGGTTAGTTGGAATTTATTTTTAAAATCGTGAGCCGGTCACTAACATGGCGGCTCCTTTCAACCACTCAATTCACTCAATCAACTCATTAAGGAGTTACTGATGTCTGTTATCAACACTCAAGTCAAACCTTTCAAGGCTCAAGCTTACAAGCACGGCGAATTCATTGAAGTGACCGAAGCCGATATCCAGGGCAAGTGGTCAGTATTCTTCTTCTACCCCGCCGACTTCACCTTTGTTTGCCCGACCGAGCTGGGCGACGTCGCCGACTACTACGACGAGTTCCAGAAGATGGGCGTGGAAATCTACTCTGTCTCCACTGACACCCACTTCACCCACAAAGCCTGGCACGACAGCTCCGAAACCATCGGCAAAATCCAGTACACCATGATCGGTGACCCGACTGGCGCCATCACCCGCAACTTCGACAACATGCGCGAAGATATGGGCCTGGCTGACCGCGGCACCTTCATCATCGACCCACAGGGCATCATTCAGGCCGTTGAAGTGACCGCTGAAGGCATCGGCCGTAACGCCGAAGACCTGATGCGCAAGGTCAAGGCTGCTCAGTACGTTGCTGCCCACCCTGGCGAAGTGTGCCCGGCCAAGTGGAAAGAAGGCGAAGCTACTCTGGCTCCCTCGCTGGACCTGGTAGGCAAGATCTAAGCATTGCCAGTGAACCCGTCCCGCCGGGGAGCTCTGCTCCCGGTAGGCGGGCCGGGTTTTTTATCGCCTGCATTTAACCAAATTTAAGGACGGACACGCTTATGTTGGACGCGAATCTGAAGAAGCAACTGGACACGTACCTGCAGAATATCGTTACCCCGATAGAACTCAGCGTGTCTGTTGATGACAGCCCCAAGAGCAAAGAGTTGAGCGAACTGGCCAGCGAAATCGCTGAAATGTCGCCCAAGATTGCCCTCAACTGGATCGAAGCTCAACGTACGCCGAGCATGAGCATTGCTCAAAGTGGCGTGCCGCCGCGTATCAGCTTTGCTGGTTTGCCCATGGGCCACGAATTTACCTCGCTGGTGCTGGCGTTGCTGCAATCGGGTGGCCACCCTTCAAAGGCGGACCCAGCACTGCAGGACCAGATCCGCCACCTGACCGGTGAATATCACTTCGAGACTTACATTTCTCTGTCCTGTCAGAACTGCCCGGACGTGGTCCAGGCACTGAACCTGATGGCAACATTGAACCCGAACATCACCCACGTGATGGTCGACGGCGCACTGTTCCAGGATGAAGTGGAAAAGCGTCAGATCATGGCGGTGCCTTCGGTTTATCTGAATGGCCAGCCGTTCGGCCAAGGCCGTATGACCCTGCCTGAAATCGTCAACAAGCTGGATGCCGGCGCCGGCAAGCGCAAGGCCGCCGAGCTGAGCAAGAAAGAGCCCTATGAAGTACTGATTATCGGCGGTGGCCCAGCCGGTGCCGCAGCAGCGATTTATGCTGCGCGTAAAGGCATCCGCACCGCACTGGTAGCCGAGCGTTTCGGCGGCCAGGTGATGGATACCATGGGTATCGAGAACTTTATTTCAGTCAACTACACCGAAGGCCCCAAGCTGGTCGCCAGCCTGGAAGAGCACGTCAAGGAATACGATATTGAAGTGTTTACCGAGCAGACTGCGGCCGGCCTGACCCAGGCTACGGAAGAAGGTGGATACGTTCAGATTGAGCTGGAAAGCGGCGCTACGTTGTCTGGCCGTTCCGTGATTCTCGCCACCGGCGCACGCTGGAGAGAAATGAATGTACCGGGCGAGCAGCAGTATCGCAGCAAAGGCGTAGCTTATTGCCCGCATTGCGATGGCCCTCTGTTCAAAGGCAAGCGCGTAGCCGTGATCGGCGGCGGCAACTCGGGTATCGAGGCAGCAATCGATCTGGCGGGCATCGTCGAGCACGTCACCGTGCTGGAGTTTGCCGACACCCTGCGCGCCGATGAAGTACTGCAGCGCAAGGCGCGGTCCATGCCGAACATCAAGATCATCAAGAGCGCCCAGACCACAGAAGTACGTGGCGACGGCAACAAGGTGGTCGGCCTGACCTACACCGATCGCACCACGCAAGAAAGCAAGCAGGTCGATGTGGCTGGGATCTTCGTACAGATCGGTCTGATCCCCAACACCGATTGGCTCAAGGGCGGTCCGGTAACGCTGAGCAAGCATGGCGAAATCGAGATCGACAGCCGCGGCGCCACATCACTTCCTGGCGTATTTGCAGCAGGTGACGTGACCACCGTGCCGTTCAAGCAGATCATCATCGCCATGGGCGCCGGCTCGACCGCTGCTCTGGGTGCCTTTGACTACCTGATCCGCACGCCGGCTCCACTGCGCGCCGAGGATGAAACCAAAACAGTACAGCCAAGCACCGAACCTGCCTGATATAACCCGCAGGCAGAAAAAAGCCGCACCTGATTGGGTGCGGCTTTTTATTGCGCGCTTTTAACTCAAGCCTTACAGCTTGAAGCGATTGACCAGATCATTAAGATCCACAGCCAAACGCGACAACTCGCGGCTGGAGCTACTGGTCTGCTCTGCCCCTGCCGCTGATTGGGTAGAAAGATCGCGGATGTTGACCAGGTTGCGATCTACTTCCCGTGCGACCTGCGCCTGCTCTTCAGCCGCGCTGGCGATAACCAGGTTGCGCTCGTTGATCTGCAGAATGGCTGCGGTGATGACCTCCAGCGCCTTGCCTGCAGCATCAGCCTGTTCCAGCGTGCCGCCAGCCATGGTCTTGCTCATGTTCATGGCTTCTACAGATCGCTCGGTGCCTTGCTGAATGGAGCCAATCATTTCTTCAATTTCACTGGTCGACTGCTGAGTGCGATGCGCCAATGCCCGTACTTCATCAGCCACCACCGCAAAGCCCCTGCCTTGCTCGCCCGCACGCGCCGCCTCAATAGCTGCGTTCAGCGCCAGCAGATTGGTCTGCTCGGCGATTGCCCGAATCACATCCAGCACCCGGCTGATATTCTTGGCTTTTTCGGCGAGCTCTTGCACTTCATTGGCTGTGGCCTGGATGGTGCCGGACAGCTTGTCGATGCTTGCTACGGTGCGCACCACCTGCTGCTGACCTTCCATTGCGGTATCACTGGTTGCCCGGGATTGCTCGGAAGTGGACACCGCATTGCTCGCGACCTCATCGACCGCTGCGCTCATCTCGTTTACGGCCGTTGCTGCCTGCTGTATCTCGTCATCCTGACGCTGCAAGCCACGGGTTGCATCTTCGGTCACCGCATTCAGCTCTTCGGCCGCTGAGGCCAGCTGAGTTGAGGAACTGACAATGCCTTGCAAGGTGTCACGCAATTGATTTTGCATTTTTGCCAAGGCAGTAAGCAAACGTGCGGGTTCATCTTTGCCTGTAGCGCGAATTGGCTGAGTAAGATCCCCGGTAGCGACCCGCTCGGTAGCCTCGACAGCCTCACGAATGGGCCGAACAATGCTGTTGGTAAGAATCCACGCGAGAAAAACGGTCAATAACGCCGCCAGCACAATAAAGATGATTACCATACGCTGAGCGCTGGTGTAACTGGCCTGTGATGCTTCTCCGGCTTCCGCCGCTCCTGCAACGTTAATTCGCTGCAAAGCGTTCAAACTCTCAACCATAGAGTCCGCGAGCGGGTTCAACTGGCTGGTGATCAACGTCAAGGCTTCATCATCCTGCCCGCCCAACCCCAGACGCGCAACGCGCGACTGCACCTGCATATAATCGCTACGCTGGCGCACGTAATTGTTAAATGCCTGACGTTCATTGTCGCTGACAATCAGTTTTTCATAAGCTGACTCAGCCGTGTTGAGTTCGCCAATAAGCCGCAGGATGTTGTTCTCCACCGCCTGCCTGGCATTCTGCTCTACTAACAGCATCCGCAATGTCAGTACCCGAATTCGCAGGATATCCTGTCCAAACCCACTGACTGCCTGGATACTCGGCATCCAGATCTGCTCGACTTCGCGAGCCTGATCACGCATGCCACCCATTTCGCGCATCGCCAGGGAGCCCAACAAAACCACCACGGCAGCGATAATGATGAAGCCACTCGCCAGACGAGCGGCAATAGACAGATTTCTTAGATTCATATTGGGTCTCTGGTAGAGGATTGGGTGTCACTACCACTGCGAATTCATAGTTTGTTGTCGGCTGAGCGCGCGCTATCTTGAAAGATATTTTTGATATATTGAGCAAAAGCATTCAACAGCAGGACGGTGCGCAGCGGCAAACCCTATGCAACTCATCAAGCCAACATGGCCATTAATATTAAAGTTCCTGAGCCTGCGCACGTTACGCTAAGTATTACCCTTCAGAGCGCTCCTACCATGCAAACTCAACTGCGCTTCAGTCACAAGATAGTGATGGCCGCCTGTCTCGTGGTGATGTCGGTTTTTTTGGCCTTCGCCGTCTATAACGATTACATCCAGCGCAAAGCGCTGCAGGATAATCTGCGTACCTACCTTGCAGACGCAGGTAGTTTGACTGCTGAAAATATCAGCAACTGGTTATCCGGGCGTATCCTGCTGATGGAAAGCCTGGCGACAAATCTGGCTGCCGATGACGGCAGCCGCCGGATTGAATTGCTGGAACAACGCACTCTGGAAGCCACTTTCGACTTCAGTTACCTTGGCGAAACCAATGGCGGATTTACCATGCGTCCGGAGTCTTCCATGCCGGCTGACTATGACCCCCGTACTCGTCCCTGGTACAGCGCAGCCCTCACGCAACGCGGCACCATCCTCACCGAGCCCTACGTCGACGCGGCGACCGGCGACCTGATCATCACTATTGCAACGCCCTCGGGCAATAACGTGGCGGGCGGCGATCTGAATCTGCAGAAAGTATCGAGCATTATCAATGCGCTAGACTTCGACGGCATGGGCCACGCTTTTCTGGTCAGCAACGATGGTACGGTGCTGGTGCACCCCGACAGTCAGCTGCAGATGAAGCGCCTTGGCGATATCTTTGCCGGAGGCGCGCCAGCGATCAGCAATCGTCTGACTGAAGCCGAGCTTGATGGACAATCCAGAATAGTGACCTTTCTGCCAGTTACCGGTTTACCAGGCGTGAATTGGCACGTGGGGCTGTCAGTGGATAAGGACAAGGCATTTGCCAGCCTGACGCGCTTTCGAATCTCAGCCTTGATCGCGACTCTGGTGGCCCTGGTCAGCATCGTTCTGCTACTGGGCTTGCTGATGAGCTATCTGTTGCGGCCGCTCAACTCCCTGAGTGCCGCGCTGGGCGATATCGCCCAGGGTGAAGGTGATCTGACCCAGCGTCTGCCGGTCACCAGTCATGATGAGTTCGGTCGGTTGGCTGCGGCCTTTAATCAGTTTATCGAACGCATCCATGCGTCCATACGCCAGGTGTCATCGACAAGCGCCGAGCTGAATGGGGTGGCACTGCGAGTGCTGGATGCATCCAACGCCAATCTGGCCAGTTCCGATGAACAGGCCAGTCGAACCAACAGCGTTGCTGCGGCGATCAATGAGCTGGGCGCCGCTGCCCAGGAGATTGCACGCAATGCCGCTGACGCCTCGGCCCAGGCCACCAGTGCTCGCCAAGGGGCTGAACAGGGTAGTGCGGTTGTGGCTGAAACCGTGCAGGCAATGCGAGACCTGTCGAGCAAGATAGACCACGCCAGCGTTGGCATTCAGGCCCTGAACGCCAGAACAGCCGATATCGGCAAGATTCTTGACGTCATACAGAGTATTTCCGAGCAAACCAATCTACTTGCTTTGAATGCCGCTATTGAGGCCGCTCGCGCCGGCGAGGCAGGCCGAGGCTTTGCCGTGGTGGCCGATGAGGTGCGCAATCTCGCCCACCGGACGCAAAGCTCTGCGCAGGAAATCCACGGGATGATTGGCGATCTGCGCAGTGAAGCGGCCACGGCTGTACAAGCCATGGACGAGAGCAAAAAATTCAGTGAACACAGCGTTACGGTGGCCAGCCAGGCAGGCCAGCGCCTGGCTGACATCACCAGCGGTATCGGAGAAATCGATAACATGAACCAATCCGTGGCCGCGGCTACAGAGGAGCAGACCTCGGTTATTGAGAGTCTCAACGTGGATATTACCGATATCAACTCGCTGAATCAGGAAGGCGTAGAAAACCTGCAAGCCACTCTCAGGGCATGCCGCTCGCTCGAACAACAGGTCGAACATCTGCAGCAGTTGGTCGGCAGTTTCCGTATCTGATTACTCGGATCCCTCTTCAGCGGGCCTGGTTGGCAGGAACGCTGAAGCGAAGTCGGCCCCGGAGGCTTCATTGAGCTCTTCGGGGTCAAACCGAGCCAGGCAGCCTCCACCAATCATCCGCGGAGGCGCTGCAGCGCCCTGTTCAAGGGGATTAAAGGACTCATCGTCTTCAGCCTCGAAGCCGCTCACCTGGGCGCACCGTGCTCGTTGTAGGCCTTGACCGCACGCAGGATATCTCGCCGACTGATCTGCCCTACCAACTTGCCCGCGTCGACTACCGGCAAGCGGCGGCGTCCACGGTGAATAAAGTGCTCCGCGGCCTTGACGATATCCGCGTCGGCATCGATTGTCTCAACGACCGCTGTCATGACCGAGCTGACACTACCGCCAACTTCTTCAAAATAACTGCCTGACAGAATACTGCGCAGGCAATCACTTTCAGACAGCACGCCCACAAGCTGACCCGATGCATCAATCACCGGCGCTCCAGAGATGCGATGGGTCAACAGCACATCGATGGCCTTGAACAGATCCGTGTGCTCGCTGAAGGTCACCAGGTCGCGGGTCATGTAATCACGCACTTTTACTGACTTGAGCATGCTGCCTCCTTCCGCTGAAGTTGAATTCGCCCTTGCCAGGTCGGTTCAGCCGAAGACCACTGTCTTGTTATCGTGAACCAACACCCGGTCTTCCAAGTGATAGCGCAAACCACGGGAAAGCACCATCTTTTCGACATCTTTTCCGAGCCGCACCATATCGTCGGCGTTGTGTCTGTGGCTGATACGCACCACGTCCTGCTCGATGATCGGGCCTGCGTCCAGCTCGTCTGTCACATAATGACAGGTAGCGCCAATCAGTTTGACGCCACGCTGTGCTGCCTGATGGTAAGGGCGAGCACCTACGAAGGATGGCAGAAAACTATGGTGAATATTGATTACCCGGTTGGCAAACCGTCGGCACAGTTCCGGCGGTAATATTTGCATATAGCGCGCCAACACCACGCAGTCCGCCTGCTGATCATCAATCAGTTGCGCCACTTTGTTAAAAGCGGGCACTTTATTCTGCGGATCTACCGGAACATGATGAAAAGGAATGCCGTGCCACTCGACCATACTGCGCAAATCATCGTGATTGGAAATAACACTGGTGATATCGCACTCCAACTCACCACTGTGCCAGCGGTGCAATAAGTCAGCCAGGCAATGGGACTCGCGACTGGCCATCAGCACGACTTTCTTGCGTACTTGCGAATCGCTGACATGCCAATCCATTTCAAACTCATTGGCGATGGGCGTAAAAGCCGTGCGCAAACCCTCCAGGTCAAAGGGCAGCGAGTCGGCTTTAATTTCATGACGCATGAAAAACCAGCCTGACAGATTGTCCGAGTGGTGGTTGGCTTCGGTGATCCAGCCATTATAAGTTGCCAGCACATTACTGACTTTGGCGACGATCCCCACCCGGTCAGGACAAGCAATCACCAATCGAAAAGTACGCATAACTAGACTCCGGGCAAGCGGGCAACGCCCGCGACAAAGGCGCTCATTCTATCTTTTCCCACGGACAATACCAGCGGGTCGTAGGCCGCTGCTGCCGGTAAAAGATTTTGTTCCATGAAAACAAGTTTCAGCCAGCCTGGCTGCAAGTCTCTTTAAACTCAGGATAAACTAATCAACATATTGTATTAACAACTTGCTTGGCCTATTATCAACACATCAAATTTAAACGCCCAACAAGGTAACTATTCATGTCCTCTTTACAAGAATATCGCAACCTGCAACACACCATTCGTGAACTTACTGACCGCATGAACTCTTTGTCGAATGACACCAAGCTCAAGCAGGAAATCGAGTTTGAAGAGAAAGTACGTTCGCTGATGGCGCAATACAACAAGTCATTGAAAGACGTTGTTGCCATTCTTGATCCCGATAACAAGCTGAGCTCGGGCGGTAAAACCAGCAAAACTTCAACTGGCACCAAGCGCGCGCGCAAGGTCAAGCAATACAAGAATCCCAAGACCGGTGAAGTGATTGAAACCAAAGGTGGCAATCACAAGGAACTCAAAGCCTGGAAAGAAAAGTACGGCGCTGACACTGTTGAGTCCTGGGTAACTATCCTCGGCTGATTGCCGGCGCAGCCAAACTGCACCTAAGAGCCCCCGCCCAGCAATGTGCGGGGGCTTTTTATTGCCAAGCTGGTCAACTTTAACCAGGCAGCACCAGGCCAAGGCCCGCGCAGCGGTGAATAGCAAAGTGCTTCCAGGCCTCAAGCAAGGCTCGCTGCTGCGGATCCTCACACTGTTTAAGCGCTTCTTCAGCCGCCGCAAGAAAACCCTCCAGGGTGACTGGCGCGCCCGGCACTGCGCCGCTCAAGCGCTCCTTGCAGTAGTGTTGCCATTGCGCTTGTTCCGACTCCGACAGCGTGGCAGGGAAGTTCCGTGCTCGATAGCGCGCGAGCATGTCCACCAGGCGCTGATCGCGCAGGGGCCACTGGGTCTTGGCCAGAATGCCGCCATCCGCCTCGCGGATCATCGGCAATATCCGCCGGTCTGCGTCACTGATAAAGCCGTCATACAACTGCAGCTCGGCATCCGACGGCGGCTGTTCAACCGCAATGGCCTGGCTGGCGTAGATCGCATGCAGCTTGGCGAGCCCCTGTCCACGCCAAGCCGCCAGGCGCTCGGCATTGGCTTGCAAGGCTGGCATATCCAGCTGCAGGCGTTGAATATCTTCGGCGCGCAACACTTTGGTATCGGCCAGAAATGGACACTTGTTGATATGCACCAGTTTCAAGCCCGGTCGTTGCTCACCCTCGGCCAGATCCTCGCGGCGGGTATACAGACGCTCGCGTAACTGATCGGCCGTCAGGTCAATCAGCATCTCCGGATCAGCGGCCAGATCCCAGACAATCAGGGCGTTCTTGTTCTGCGGGTGCCAGGCTAGCGGTAGCACCAATGCCAAGCCTTGGCGTTCGCGGCCGAAGCGGCCGGAGATATGCACCAAAGGCCGTAGCTGTTGCAGGTCAATCAGGGCGGTGACCCGTTGTTTGCTGCGCAGATCCAGCAGGTAATCGAACAGCCGTGGTTGTGCCTGTTTCAGGCAACGGGCCATGGCGATGGTTGCGCGCACATCGGCCAGTGCATCGTGCGCCTGGCCGTGATCGATACCGTTGGCCTGGGTCAGCAATTCGAGCCGCAAGCTGGTGTAGCCATCCTGCTGCGGCCACTGGATACCTTCGGGCCGCAGCGCATGGGTTGCGCGCAGAGCGTCCAACAGATCCCAGCGACTGTTACCGGCCTGCCATTCACGCGCATAAGGATCATGGTAATTACGGTAGAGGGTGAACCGCGTCATCTCATCGTCATAGCGGAAGCTATTATAGCCCACACTGCAGGTGCCCGGCTCAGCCATCTGCACATGCAGTTGCCCGATGAAATCAGCCTCGGGCAGGCCCTGGGAGGCCCGCTCAGGGCCGATACCGGTAATCAGACAGGCCATTGGGTGCGGCAGTACGTCCTCGGCCAGACGACAATCGATGCACAGTGGCTCGCCAATCTCGTTGAGGTCCTCATCGGTGCGCACACCGGCAACCTGCAAGGGGCGGTCACGCCGAGGATCGATGCCCGTGGCTTCGAAGTCATACCAGAAGAAGGTCTTGCCCATTGTCGCGCCCCTGTCCCTGTTCTCAGGGCCATGGCTCTGATGCCACAGCCCCCATCAAGGCCGCAGGGTAACCCAATGTGCAGACTCAGGCATCTACCGGGTGGTAAAAACTGAAGTAGCGCTCCAGCACCTTGGCCAGGCTGGCAAAGGCTTGCTGGTTGTCGATGATACTGAAGCCACTGTCATAGTGACCTGGCGTGGCGTCCAGGCGGCACCAGTGGCTGCGCGCACTGAAATCCAGCAGCTCCACTTCCCCACCTGTTGTCGAGGGCAGTTTGAGGCGTAGTTCGTAGCACATACCCAGCATCACCGGCAGGTGGCTGATCAGCATCATTCCCTGCCTGGAAATATTGCCGATATACCCGATGGGCTTGTCAGTGTGACGGTTGTAGACCTGCAGAAAGCCGCTCAACTGGTGGCGGGAGATACGGCGCTGGTCATGCAAGGCCGCGCCGTCAGGGGTAATGGGCAGCATATAAGCACCGCTCCCGTATCTTTGCCGAAACCTTCATCAAAGGCTCGAACCCGGCGCTCTTCGACGCGCCGCTTGTCGACTGTCACCTTTTTAACGCCAGTAGCCTCAACATGCCAGTACATTCATTTGTCATAGCGTGCCAATTGCATTGCTGGGCGGGATTGCTGGCTTCTATTGCCGAATGGCGGCGGGCCGGTAATGCCCGAGCTGGCGCAGGGTCTCAAGCCGCGCGGCGGCGCGGTAACTGTACTCACTATGCGGGTAATGCTCCTGCAGATAGGTATAGGTCTGCACCGCATCCAGATACAGACCCTGGCGTTCCAGGCACAACCCGCGCAGCAGGGAGACTTCAGGTTGACGCTGATGGGCTCGGTAGCGCGAGCGGCGCTCGGCGCTGGAAAGGTGCTGGTACACCTGCTCGCAGCTGTCGCGAGCATAGGCCTTGTAGGCATTGTTGATATCGGCATCGTGATTCTGGGACGCACAGCCGGCCAAGCCCAGCAACAACACTAGCAAACCTGAACGTTTCATATCGGGCACCTGGTTGGATATGACTACCTTTATCGGCCACAACGGGAATTTCTATAGCGCCTAGCCTTGATCCAGATCAGTGCCGGCAGCCCGGCAAGTGGTCTACCTTTTACCCTGAGCAAAGGCCACCAACGACTGCACCCATCCGAGACGCTGCAGCAGGAGATAAACCATGAATATCCAACACATGCTGGTAGTGATCGACCCCACAACCGAGGGGGCTCAGCCCTCCCTCGAACGTGCCCGGCAGCTAGCAACCCACTTTCCACACGCACGTATCACCCTGTTCATCTGCGACTACAATTCGGCGCTGGATGGCGGTATCTACCTGCAGGACGCAGCGCTGCAAAAAGCCCGCGAGTCGCTGATAGAGTACCGTCGGCAAAGCCTGGAAAAACTGGCTGGCCCATTGCGCGACAGGGGCATTGCGGTGAGCCTGGAAGTGGTGTGGGGCAAACGGCTAGCCAAGCATATTCTTTCCGCCGTCAGCACGCTAAGGCCGGATCTGGTACTGAAAACCACACACCACCATAACCTTCTCAAACGTTTGCTACTGAGCAACAGTGACTGGGATCTGATCCGCCACTGCGAAGTGCCTGTATGGCTGGTGAAAAAGGCCGATGATGCTCTCGCCCGCCTGGGCGTCAGCGTGGATCCGCTGCACGAAGCGGATAAACCCGCTGCGCTGGATCAGAAGTTGATCACCTGTGGACAATCGCTGGCCTCACACCTGACAGCGGAGCTTGACGTGCTGCATTGCTACAATCCACTGCCGCGAACACTGGTTTTCGATGCCAGTGTGATCAACGATTATGATGGTTACGCTAAAGATGTACGCCAGCGCCACGCTGAGGCTTTTGACAGCCTGACGGCCAGTAATGCCATCGCTGAGACTGACCGGCACCTTCTCCAGGGCTATCCCGAAGAGGCGATTCCAGGCTATGTCGCGCAACGCAGAATCAACCTGCTGATCATGGGCGCCATTTCACGTTCGAGGCTGGACAGCGCCCTGATCGGGCACACCGCAGAGCGCCTGCTGGACGAGTGCCCGTGCGATGTTCTGGTTATCAAACCCGATGGCTTTGTGGATCCCAGCAAACCCTGAGCCGTTCAGCACGCGAGCCCGTGAACAGTAAGAGGGAGGCCACGGGCTCGTTTAGCGCTTGAGCAAAGCAACCGAGGCGGCACTGAGGCGGCTGATAGTCTGCCAATCGGCCGTCTCGACGGCCGCACGCGGAGCCATCCAGGTGCCGCCCACGCCCATCACATTATCCAGCGCCAGATAGTCGGCAAGATTCTCCTGACGGACTCCTCCGGTGGGACAGAAACGCACTCCAGCAAAGGGGCCCGAAAAGGAGCGCAACGCCTGCACACCCCCACAGACCTCGGCAGGAAACAGCTTGAAACGCCGATAGCCAAACCGGTAACCCATCAGTATTTCCGACGCGGTAGCAATACCGGGCAGCAGCGGCACCGGGCTTTCCAATCCCAGGGTCAACAGCTCGTCGGTACAGCCTGGGGTAACAATAAACTGCGCGCCCGCATCCAGTACCGACTGAAACTGCCGCCCATCCAGCACCGTACCCGCGCCAATACATAAACCGGGGCGTTCGCGGCGCAGCAAAGCGATGGCGGTCATGCCCAGCGGCGTGCGCAAGGTTATTTCCAGCGTGGTAATCCCCCCGGCGGCCAGTGCATCTGCCAAGGGCAGGATATCCGACTCGCGCTGAATGCTGATAACCGGCAGCAGTGGCGACTTGGCAAACAGATCATCCAGAACAAGGGTGTTCTCAACTAAACTCATGCGCGTCCTTTTCAGCCGTCAGGGGCTGTAAAAAATCTCCAAAGGTGGCGCCAGAAAGGCCGCCACTGGCCAGCGCGTCGCCGGCCCATCAAAAGCCTCACACAGACGCTGATACTTGTTAGCGCCAGAGATACAAAGCAATTGCACCGCCGCCGTGCGCAGTGCGGACCCGGTCAAGGTGAGGCGTGGCACATCTTGCGGTCCGGCCACGGCCTCACAGACGGGTGTCGAAGCCAACTCCAGGCGCTGCTCCAGGCCTGGCTGGCCCGGGAATAACGAGGCGCAATGACCATCGTCCCCCATGCCCAGCACCACCACGTCCAATGGCAACCATGCGTCCAGATAGTCGCTGGCCGCGGCCGCATCTCGTTGCGGATCACGCTCGGGGTGAACGAGAGAGAAGCCCGAGCCTGCCGCCTGATACAGACCATACCATTGAGCCTGACGCAGCGCGTTGGGCAGGCAGCGCTTGAGCATACCGGCATTGCTCTGGGCGTGGGATTCGGGCACCCAGCGCTCATCCACCAGCGTTATGCGTATTCTACTCCAATCGATCGGCAACATATCCAGAGCACGCAGGAAAGGCTCCGGGCTGCGCCCACCCGACAGCGCCAGGCTGGCCAGCTCCGCGTTGGCCAGGCGGGCATTCAATGCCTTTGCGACCCGGCCAGCGAGCATTTGTGCTTGCTCACCAGTGTTCTTTGCGGGCCAGTAGACCAGGCCGCGCTCACGCGCCAGATTGGCCAAACTCATTCGCATGGCCCTCCATCCGTCATGACCAGTGATGCGGTAAAAGTACTACCACCCTGCTCAGCCGGGCTGGCGGCAGCGCGCATAAAGCCGAAAAGCTCGCGGCCCCAGCCCCGGCGAACTGGCTGGCTATGGGTGGCGGCAGTTCGGCCAGCCCATTCGGCCTCGTCGATCAGCACCCGCACTACGCCCGTTTCTGCATCAACACATAACAAATCATCCTCTTGCAAAAGCGCCAAGCCCCCACCCGCAGCCGCTTCCGGACACAGGTGAATCACCGCTGGCACCTTGCCCGACGCACCCGACATGCGCCCGTCGGTGACCAGCGCAACCTTGAAGCCGCGATCTTGCAGCAGGCTGAGATAGGGGGTCAGTTTATGCAGCTCGGGCATGCCATTGGCTGCCGGCCCCTGAAAGCGCACCACGGCAATCAGATCCTGTTCCAACTCGCCAGCCTTGAACGCCTCGACAAAGGCCTCCTGGCTGTCGAATAGCCGACAGGGCGCAGTGACCTGACGGTGTTCGGGTGCCACCGCGGATACCTTGATGATGCCGCGACCCAGATTCCCGGATACAAGGCGCAAGCCGCCCTCTGCGGCAAAGGGCTTCTGCCAAGTCCGCAATATGCTGTCATCCAGACTCTGCTCGGGGCCTTCGCGCCATTGGAGCCGGTTATCGAGCAATACCGGTTCACGGGTATAGCGCTGCAGGCCAGGGCCCGCAATGGTCTGCACGTCTTCATGCAACAGGCCAGCTTCCAGCAGTTGGCGGAACAGCCATGCGGTGCCCCCCGCGGCCTGAAACTGGTTGATGTCCGCCTTGCCGTTGGGATACATGCGCGCAATACCCGGTACTACTCTGGACAAGGCGTCCATGTCTTCCCAGTGCAATTGCAGCCCGGCGCACTGCCCTATGGCCACCAGATGCAAGGTGAGATTGGTTGATCCGCCGGTGGCCAGCAGTAGCACCAGTGCGTTGATCAGCGCCTTTTCATCGAGGATAGACGCCATGCTGCCCTGCCCAGCTCGGGCCAGGCGAGCCGCCTGTTCTGCTGCATGCACAGTCAGCGCTTCGCGCAGCGGCGAATCGGGATGCACAAAGGACGCGCCTGGCAATTGCAACCCCATGGCCTCGAGCAGAATCTGGTTGGTGTTGGCCGTGCCGTAGAAAGTGCAGGTCCCGGCGCTATGGTAGGACTCACTCTCAGCCTGCAGAAGCTCCTCGCGGCTGGCCTTGCCTTCGGCGTAGCGTTCGCGCACCGCCGCTTTTTCACTGTTGGGCAGCCCAGAGGGCATGGGGCCCGCCGGCACGAAGACGACCGGCAGATGACCAAAGCGCAACGCACCCATCAGCAGCCCCGGGACGATCTTGTCACAAACACCAAGACACAAGGCCGCATCGAACATGTTGTGCGACAGCGCGACGGCTGTGCCCATGGCGATCACATCGCGGCTGACCAGCGAGAGCTCCATGCCCGGCTCACCCTGGGTCACCCCATCACACATCGCCGGCACGCCCCCCGCCACCTGCCCGGTCGCACCAAAGGCACGCAGGGCCTGACGAATTTGCTCGGGGAAGCGCTCATAGGGCTGATGCGCAGAAAGCATGTCGTTATAGGCTGTGACCATCCCCACGTTCACTTCGTCCATCATGCGTAACCGATCCTTGTCGGTGCTCTGACAGGCCGCCATACCGTGGGCCAGATTGCCGCATGACAGCTTGCGCCGGCCCCTCGGCAACTCGGCCGCGTCAGCCATCTGCTGCAGATAGGCCGCGCGGCTGACGCGACTGCGCTGGCGCAGACGCTCGGTAACTTCGAACAGGACCGGGTGCATGTTCCTTTCCTCGACTGTGACCTGACAATGCCTGACTGCCTGTCATGGTACCCGTTTATGATCTATTGTAATGCCCACATAACTGCAAACGACCTACATCAACAAGCCGTCTCAACGACTAATGGATCTGCCATGACTCTGCGTCGCACTAAAATTGTTGCCACTCTCGGACCCGCCACTTCCAGCCCGGAGCGCATTGCTGCGCTGATTGACGCCGGCATGAATGTTGCCCGCTTGAATTTTTCCCACGGCACCGCCGACGAGCACCGCGAACGCGCACGCCTGGTGCGTGAAATCGCCCGCGACAAGGGCACCCACGTCGCGCTCCTCGGCGACCTGCAAGGGCCGAAGATCCGGATTGCGCGTTTTTCCGAGGGCAAGATCCAGCTGGATGTAGGCGATCATTTCCGACTCTCGACCAGCCATCCGCTGGACGACGGCAACGCGGACATCGTCGGCATCGACTACCCCGAACTGGTCAACGATTGCCGCGCTGGCGACGAACTGCTGCTCGATGACGGCCGCGTGGTATTGCGCGTCGACAGCGTCGGCAAGGATGAAGTGCGCTGCACCGTGACCGCGGGTGGCCCGCTCTCCAACCACAAGGGCATCAACCGGCGGGGCGGTGGGCTGTCTGCCGCTGCGCTGACCGACAAGGACAGATTCGATATCACCGTCGCAGCCGATCTGCAGATGGAGTACGTCGCTGTCTCTTTCCCGCGCGATGCGGCGGATATGCATCTGGCCCGCAAACTGCTGAAGGACTCCAACTCCAGCGCCTGGCTGGTCGCCAAGATTGAGCGCGCCGAAGCGGTAGCGGACCAGGCCACGCTGGATGGTCTGATTCTCGCCAGCGACGCGGTCATGGTGGCACGGGGCGATCTGGGCGTGGAAATCGGCGATGCCGAACTGGTCGGCATCCAGAAGCTGATCATCAGCCGTGCCCGCAAGCAGAACAAGGTGGTGATCACCGCTACCCAGATGATGGAATCGATGATCAGCAGCCCGCTGCCAACGCGCGCCGAAGTCTCGGACGTTGCCAACGCGGCGCTGGACTACACCGATGCAGTGATGCTGTCCGCCGAAACCGCAGCCGGCTCATTCCCGGTCGAAGCCGTGCAGGCGATGGATCGCGTTTGCCGCGGCGCCGAGAAGCACCCGACCAGCCAGCACTCGGGGCACCGCATGGGTCAGGCCTTCGAGCGCTGTGACGAAAGCATTGCCCTGGCCGCGATGTATACCGGTAACCATTTCCCCGGCGTAACGGCGATCATCAGCCTGACTGAAAGCGGTTACACGCCGCTGATCATGTCGCGCATCCGCTCGCACCTGCCGATCTTCGCATTGTCGCCCAATGCCGAAACTCTCGGCCGGGTAGCGATGTTCCGAGGCGTGCAAGGTATCCAGTTCAACCCGGTGGAAATCACCTCCAGTGACGTCAATCAGGCGGCGGTCAATACGCTGCTGGAGCGCGGCCATGTCAAAGCAGGTGACTGGGTGATTCTGACCAAGGGTGATGTTTACAACTCTCGCGGCGGCACCAATTCAATGAAATTATTGCACGTGGGCGAACGTCTGGTCTGAACCAAAATTGCCTGCGCGCGGCCCTCGGCGCGCGGGCTACCGCTTGAATTGGCTCTTTTCCCAGATTTATCAAGCATCAAGCCAAACCGGCCACTGGTAGGACCAGTCAGATCGGCTTATTCTTCATGTCAGAAACACCCCCTCCAACACTTGAATTAGAAGTCTTTTAAGCAAAATATAATCTGATGGAAAATAAAGAACTGGTCCTACCAGCCAGATAACGCCTAGACCTGAATGGCACACCGGTAGCAGTATCCACTTGTCATAGAACAGCGCTCAACCTAAACGCGCAATCTCCATAAAAAAAACAAGGGAAATTCAGATGAGTCAAACACTCCTGTCTCTGATCGCATTTTTTCCTCTGGTTCTGGCGGGCATCCTGTTGATCGGGTTCCGTTGGCCAGCGAAACATGCGATGCCGGTCGTATTCGTGGTCACTGTCATTATCGCTCTGCTGGTGTGGGACATGACTGTTGTCCGTGTCATTGCGTCCAGTCTCCAAGGATTGGTGCTGACTGCTTCCATCCTGTGGATCATTTTTGGCGCGATTCTGCTGCTGAACACGCTAAAACATTCCGGCGGCATCCTGGCAATCCGCAAGGGCTTCTCGTCCATCAGCCCGGATCGACGGGTTCAGGCGCTGATCGTCACCTGGCTGTTTGGCTGTTTCATTGAAGGCGCTTCCGGCTTCGGCACCCCGGCTGCTGTGGCGGCACCGCTGATGGTCGCGCTGGGCTTCCCTGCGGTGGCGGCTGTGGTCGTCGGCATGATGGTGCAATCTACTCCGGTATCCTTTGGCGCGGTAGGCACCCCCATGATTGTCGGCGTGGGTGCTGGTCTAGACCAAGCGTCAATTGGTGCGCAACTGGCCACCGTTGATTCCAACTGGGATGCTTTCTTTCAGTTGATCGTGTCGGAAGTGGTCATTCTGCACGGCATCGTCGGTCTGCTCATGCCGCTGTTCATGGTCGTGGTGTTGGTGCGCTTCTTCGGCAAGAACAAGTCCTGGAAAGAAGGCTTCGAAATCGCTCCGTTTGCGTTCTTTACGGCGATTGCCTTCGTGGTGCCCTACGTGCTGGCTGGCGTTTTCCTCGGTCCGGAATTCCCATCCATGATCGGTGGCCTGGTAGGTTTGGCTATCGTCATCCCGGCGGCCAAGGCCGGCTTCCTGATCCCAAAAAATACCTGGGACTTTGCTGACCCTAAAGAATGGCCTGCCGAATGGATGGGCACCATTCAAATGAAGCTGGACGATGTTGCAGGCAAGCGCCCTGTGGCTATCTGGATGGCCTGGTTACCCTACGTGCTGCTCGCCGCGCTGCTGGTACTCTCACGGACCAATGCCACAGTCAAGGCCGCACTTAACTCGATCAGCCTGCGCTTCACCGACATCATGGGCGAAACGGGCCTTTCCGCCAGCCTGGAGCCGCTTTACCTGCCTGGCGGCATTCTGGTGATGGTCGTGATCATGACCTACTTTCTCCATCGCATGTCGTTCAGCGAAATGAAGAAGGCTTTTGGCGAATCGACCAATACCATCATAGGTGCGGGCTTCGTGCTGATCTTCACCATCCCGATGGTGCGTATTCTGATCAACTCCGGGGTAAATATGTCGGACCTGTCTTCCATGCCAGTAGCCATGGCTGAAGCAGTGGCCTCTTCAGTAGGTGGGGTCTACCCATTGTTCGCACCAATGGTCGGTGCGCTGGGGGCCTTTATCGCCGGCTCCAACACCGCCTCCAACCTGATGCTTTCACAGTTCCAGTTCAATACCGCTGAACTGCTGGGCATCTCCGGTGCGCTGATCGTAGCAGCTCAATCGGTGGGCGCAGCAGCGGGCAACATGATTGCCATTCACAACGTGGTCGCTGCTTCCGCTACGGTAGGTCTGCTTGGGCGTGAAGGTATTACCCTGCGTAAGACCATCCTGCCGACCATCTACTACGTCACAGCAGCGGGTATTTTGACCATGCTCGCGGTCTATGTGTTTGGTGTAGGTGACCCTCTCTCCCTGGCGGGCCTCACGACAACCGGTAACTAACCGGGCGTGAAAGCTCACTGACAGGCACCAAGGCAAGGGCTGGCGGATCTACCGCCAGTTCTTGCCGAGACCGTCAGACCAAGCTAATCAGGCCGAACCTGTCAATGCCAGCCTTCCAGACGCATGGTGGCACGCTCCAACCGTTGTTCTTCCGTTTCGATGTCTCGCAAGTTATCTCTGATGCTGTGGATGTGATCCACTGCGGCTCGCTTGGCCTGGATCGGCAAGCGCTCCATTACCGCGTGGTAGAGCCGCGAATGCTGGCGATCAAGCTGACGTTTGTGTACCGGCCGGTGATAGAGGTTCTTGACCGATGCAAACACCGAACTCAGCAGCAAACTGGTAAGGGACTGCAACGTATGCACCAACACCGGATTATGCGACGCGTCACAGATGGCCAGATGAAAGGCATGGTCGAGTTTGGCCAGGGTCTCCGGATCACGTACCGGCCCTTCGGTATGCGCGGCAACCATCTCATCGTAGCGCCGCTGGATCAGCACGAAATCCGCATCGGTGCCGCGCAGAGCTGCCAGCCTGGCCGACTCGCCCTCCAGCAATGCACGCACCTCCAGCAGATCAAACAGCGTGCGCGGGTGGTTGTTGAAAAGATGCATCATCGGCGTTTCATCACGGTTGCCCATCAAGCTCGCCACATAAGAACCGCGACCCTGATCGGTCCGGATCAGCCCCCGTCCGCGCAGCACTTTCAAGCCTTCGCGCAGGGCGCTGCGGGAGATACCCAACTTTTCACACTGCAACCTTTCCGAAGGCAGCACCTGACCCATCTTCAAAACGCCGTCGGCAATCAATTTTTCAATGCGGTCAGCTACCACATCGCCGACCTGTCGACGTTCCGGAACTCTTTCAACCATAACCTCACCTCTGTTGGTACAACGGGCACTGGGATAACTGGTCATACCAGATTAAATGTAGCCGCCAAACTATTCCACTACAAAGTGCAGGCTCCCTGTATAGCTAGGCCGCAGAGAACAAGTTTAGAAATACCCTCAAAAAAACTGGTCATACCAGCAAGCCTTTCGCTGGACGATCCAGCGCCAAGGCCGCAATATTCATCGTATTTGCTGGTCCGTGGGCCATCGACATAACAACAGGTGACACCCAATGAATCTTCTTTATGACGAAAAGCTCGACGGCCCCCTGCCCCCAGTGGACAGAACCGCGCTGATCGAGGAGCTACGCCAGACGCTGCCGGATATGACCCTGCTGCACGAGCGCGAAGATCTGCAGCCATTCGAATGCGATGGCCTGGCTGCCTACCGCATTCTGCCGTTACTGGTGGTGATTCCCGATACCGTCGATCAGGTCCAGGCATTCATGAAGATCTGCCACCAGCGCAAGGTGCCCGTGGTTGCACGCGGCGCTGGCACGGGCCTGTCCGGCGGCGCGCTGCCTTTGGAAGGCGGAGTGCTGCTGGTCCTGGCGCGGCTGAAAACCATCCTCGAGATCAACCCCGAAGGCCGCTACGCCCGCGTTCAACCCGGCGTTCGCAACCTGGCGATTTCAGAAGCGGCGGCGCCCTACCAGCTTTATTACGCGCCAGACCCATCCTCGCAAATTGCCTGCTCGATTGGCGGCAACGTAGCTGAGAACGCCGGTGGCGTGCACTGCCTGAAATACGGTCTGACCGTACACAACCTGTTGAAGCTGGAGATCATTACCGTTGAAGGCGAGCGCATGACGCTTGGTTCCGATGCGCTCGACAGTGCCGGCTTTGACCTGATGGCGCTGTTTACCGGCTCTGAAGGCATGCTCGGTATTGTCGTCGAGGTAACGGTGAAGCTGTTGCCGCGTCCGCAAGTGGCCAAGGTATTGATGGCGAGCTTTGATGATGTTGGCAAAGCCGGCAAGGCCGTGGGTGACATCATCTCCGCCGGCATCATCCCCGGTGGGCTGGAAATGATGGACAGCCTGGCGATTCAGGCAGCGGAAGACTTTATCCACGCCGGCTACCCGGTGGATGCCAAGGCGATTCTGCTGTGCGAACTCGATGGCGTTGAAGCCGACGTGAATGACGAATGCGAGCGTGTACGCGCCGTGCTGGAAAACAGCGGCGCCACCGCCATCAGCCTGGCCAAGGACGATGCCGAGCGCGCGCTGTTCTGGGCCGGGCGCAAGAACGCCTTCCCGGCGGTGGGCCGTATTTCCCCGGATTACTACTGCATGGACGGCACCATCCCCCGCCGTGAGCTGCCCCGCGTTTTGCAGGGCATTGCTGACCTGTCGGTGGAATACGATCTGCGCGTAGCCAACGTCTTCCACGCTGGCGATGGCAATATGCACCCGCTGATCCTGTTCGATGCCAACAAGCCCGGTGAACTCGAGCGCGCCGAAGCTATTGGCGGCAAGATTCTTGAGCTTTGCGTTGCCGTGGGCGGTTCCATCACCGGTGAACATGGCGTGGGCCGCGAGAAGATCAATCAGATGTGTTCGCAGTTCAACGATGACGAGTTGCTGACGTTCTTCGCGGTCAAGGCGGCCTTTGATCCCGACGGCCTGCTCAACCCGGGCAAGAATATCCCGACCCTGAACCGCTGCGCCGAATTCGGAGCCATGCATATTCATAATGGAAAGCTGCCTTTCCCTGAGCTGGAGCGTTTCTGATGACAGCGACCCACACCCATTCGGCCCGCCCCGGTGAGCGCCCCGCCTCTGCCGCAGAACTGCAATTGCAGCAGCAGGTACTGGATGCCCTCCGGAGTAAAACGCCGTTGGCCATTCAAGGCGCCAACAGCAAGGCTTTTCTTGGCCGACCTGCGACAGGGCAGGTGCTCGATACGCGCCAGCACAGCGGCATCGTCAATTACGACCCGACTGAACTGGTGGTTACTGTGCGCAGCGGTACGCCGCTGGTAGAACTGCTGGACGCGCTGGATCAGCAGGGTCAGATGTTGCCCTGCGAACCCCCTGTTTTCGGCGGTGCAGCCACCGTGGGCGGCATGGTCGCGGCCGGGCTGTCCGGCCCGCGTCGGCCCTGGTCCGGCTCGGTACGTGATTTCGTACTGGGCACCAAGGTGATCACCGGGCACGGCAAGCTGATGCGCTTTGGTGGCGAGGTGATGAAGAACGTCGCCGGCTATGACCTGTCTCGCTTGATCGCCGGCAGCCATGGCCTGCTCGGCGTGCTTACAGAAGTATCGATGAAAGTGCTGCCCAAGCCGGTATGTACCCACCATTTGAGCCTCGACCTGTCGGTGGAAAAGGCGCTGTTGAAGCTTGCCGAATGGGGCCAGCAGCCGATTCCGATTACCGCCGCCTGCCATATCGACGGGCAACTGCGTCTGCGGCTGGAAGGCGGTATCGGCTCGGTACGCTCCGCCGCCGATCGGATTGGCGGTGAGGAGCTGGATCCCGAATTCTGGACCCAACTGAACGAACAGCAACTGCCGTTCTTCCAGGACCCACGCCCGCTGTGGCGCCTGTCGCTACCGGCGGTCACTCCAGAGATTGATCTGTCCGGCGATGCATTGCTGGACTGGGGCGGCAGCCAGCGCTGGCTGAAGAGTGATGCCTCCGGCATGGATATACAGGCGCTCGCCGCCCAGCATGGCGGCCATGCCACCTGCTATACCGCGGGCATCACCGACACGCCTTTTCAGCCGCTGGCCCCGCTGCTTGAGCACTATCATCGCCGGCTTAAAGCGCAGCTGGACCCACAGGGGATATTCAACCCGGGGCGCAGCTATGCAGCCATTTAACTCAGGCCACGCTTTGAGACTGGAGATTTAACCATGCAGACGAATTTAACCGAGAAGGCGCGCAAGCTGCCGCGCGCCGAAGAGGCGGAAAGCATTCTGCGCTCCTGCGTGCATTGCGGTTTCTGTAATGCCACCTGCCCGACCTATCAGTTGCTGGGTGACGAGCGCGATGGCCCGCGGGGGCGTATCTACCTGATCAAGGCCTTCCTTGAAGGCGAAGAAACCACCCGTGAAACCCAGATCCACCTGGATCAGTGCCTGAGCTGCCGCAACTGTGAAACCACTTGCCCATCTGGCGTGGAATATCACACCTTGCTGGATATCGGCCGTGAAGCCATGGCCGCTGAAATCGAACGGCCGTTGCAGGAGCGCGTATTACGCTCGGCACTGCGTACCGTGGTACCCAACGCGGGTACCTTCAAGACGCTGCTCAAAGCCGGGCAGATGGTCCGCCCGTTTATGCCGACAGCGCTGAAAGACAAGATTCCCGGCCAGATCACGCCAGCAAAACCGCGCCCGACGGCAACGCATGCGCGCCAGGTATTGATTCTGGAAGGCTGCGCCCAGGCTGGACTGTCGCCCAACACCAACGCCGCCGCCGCGCGCGTACTGGATCGTCTGGGCATTTCGCTTAAGCCGATCAGCGAAGCCGGTTGCTGTGGCGCTCTGGACTATCACCTGGACGCACAACAGGCAGGCCTGGAGCGGGCGCGCAACAATATCGACGCCTGGTGGCCCGCGATTGAGGCCGGCGCCGAGGCTATCGTACAGACCGCCAGCGGCTGCGGAGCCTTTATCAAGGAATACGCGCACCTGCTGAAGAACGACCCCGCCTACGCCGAGAAAGCCGCGAAGGTCAGCGCCCTGGCACTGGATCTGGTGCAGGTACTGGAAAAGGAAGATCTGCAGCCCTTGCAAGTCAAGACCAGTCAGCGCCTGGCTTTCCACTGCCCCTGCACATTGCAACATGCGCAGAAGCTTGGTGGCCGCGTGGAGCCGATCCTGAAAAAACTCGGTTTCAGCCTGACCTTCGTTGCCGACGGCCATTTGTGCTGCGGCTCGGCCGGCAGCTATTCGATCACCCAGCCGATGCTCGCCAAGCAACTGCGGGACAACCGCATGAACGCGCTGGAAGCCGGCAAGCCAGACACCATCGTCACCGCCAACATCGGCTGCCAGACCCATCTGGGCTCGGCAGACAGAACCCCCGTGCGCCATTGGATCGAAGTGGTCGAAGACGCACTCACCTGAATACTGGAGAAATATAATGCTGAGCAAATCCGTACTGACCCTCGACGAAGCCAATAGCATGATTGATGCCGCCTTCGCTGAAGCCGACAAGAATGGCTGGAAAGTCACCGTTGCCGTCGTCGATGACGGCGGCCACCTGCTGGCGATGCGCCGCATGGACGGCTGCGCGCCAGTAGCTGCCTATATCGCCCCGCAAAAGGCCCGCAGCGCTGCACTGGGTCGCCGCGAGACCAGCGAGTTCGAAGCCATGATCAATGGCGGCCGCACCGCGTTCCTGTCCGCACCCGAAATTACCGGCCTGCTGGAAGGCGGCGTGCCGTTGAAAGTGGAAGGCCAGGTGGTTGCTGCCATTGGTGTTTCCGGCGTCAAGCCAGACCAGGACGCTCAGGTTGCCAAAGCCGGCATCGCCGCGATCTAAACCAAGCTCTCAGGAGGATTACCGTATGACACAACGTATTGAAATCCAGGGCCTGCAGATTGATAGCGCCCTGCACCGTTTTATCGAGCAGAACGCACTACCGGGCACCGGCCTGGAAGCAGGTGCATTCTGGTCCGGCTTTAGCCAACTGGTGCACGACCTGGCGCCGAAGAACCGCGCCCTGCTGGCCGAGCGTGACCGCCTGCAGACCGAGCTGGACCAATGGCACGCCGCCAACCCTGGCCCGATCAAGGACATGCCCACTTACCGCGCGTTTCTGACCTCGATTGGCTACCTGAAAGCCGTGCCGGACGACTTCCGCATCAGCACCGCCAACACTGACAGCGAGCTGACCCAGCAGGCCGGCCCGCAACTGGTTGTCCCGGTGATGAATGGCCGCTACGCACTGAATGCCGCCAATGCCCGCTGGGGCAGCCTGTACGATGCGCTCTACGGTACCGACGCGATCTCCGACGAGAATGGCGCCGAGCGTGGCCACGGCTACAACCCGGTACGTGGCGACAAGGTTATTGCCTTTGCCCGCAAGTTCCTCAACGACACCATCCCATTGCAGCAGGGCGATCACACCCAGGCCCAGGCCTACCGTGTGGAAAATGGTCAGTTGCAGGTCACCCTGCAATCGGGCGAGCAGACTGGCCTGCAGTCGGCTGAGTTGTTTGTTGGCTATCAGGGCAACCCGGCCAACCCGGATGCGCTGCTGTTTTTGCACAATGGTTTGCACTTCGAAATCCAGATCGACCCCAGCCACCCTATCGGTCAGACCGATGCCGCCGGCGTCAAGGATCTGCTGATGGAGGCCGCTGTTTCCACCATCATGGATTGCGAAGACTCGATTGCCGCCGTTGATGCCGAAGACAAGATCGTCGTCTACAGCAACTGGCTGGGCCTGATGAAGGGTGACCTGGAAGAGCAGATGGACAAGGGCGGCAAGACCATCGTTCGCAAGCTCAACCCGGACCGCGAATACAGCACCGCTGACGGCAAGGGCCTGACCCTGCACGGCCGCTCGCTGCTATTCATCCGTAACGTCGGCCATTTGATGACCAATCCGGCGATTCTGCTGAAAGACGGCAGCGAGATTCCTGAGGGCATTCTCGACGCCGTGTGCACCAGCCTGATCGCGATGCACGATCTGCAACGCAAGGGCAATTCACGCACCGGCAGCATGTATATCGTCAAGCCGAAGATGCACGGCCCGGATGAAGTCGCCTTCGCCAGCGAGCTGTTCGGCCGTGTCGAGCAACTGCTTGGCCTGCCGCAGAACACCCTGAAAATGGGCATCATGGACGAGGAACGCCGCACCTCGGTCAACCTGAAAGCCTGTATCGCCGCGGCCAGCTCGCGGGTCGCCTTTATCAACACCGGCTTCCTCGACCGCACCGGAGACGAGATGCACACCGTGATGCAGGGTGGCCCAGTGCTGCGCAAGGGTGACATGAAGACCACCGAGTGGATTCAGGCCTACGAACGCAATAACGTGCTGGTCGGTCTGACCTGCGGGCTGCGCGGCAAGGCGCAGATCGGCAAGGGCATGTGGGCCATGCCCGATCTGATGGCAGCGATGCTCGAACAAAAGATCGGCCACCCCAAGGCCGGTGCCAACACTGCCTGGGTTCCCTCCCCGACTGCCGCAGTTCTGCACGCGCTGCATTACCACCAGGTCAGTGTTCAGGAAGTGCAGCAGGGCATGGAAAGCATCTCGCTGAAAGATGAGCAGGAGAAGCTGCTGAACGGCCTGCTGACCGCGCCCCTGGCCGCCGAGCCGAACTGGAGCGGGAGCGACAAGCAGCAGGAACTGGACAACAACGCTCAGGGCATTCTTGGTTATGTCGTACGCTGGGTTAACCAGGGCATTGGTTGCTCCAAGGTGCCGGACATCAACAACGTCGGCCTGATGGAAGACCGCGCAACCCTGCGAATTTCCAGCCAGCACATGGCCAACTGGTTGCACCACGGTGTGGTTACTGAAGCCCAGGTGACCGAAACCTTCCAGCGCATGGCCAAGGTGGTCGACCAGCAGAATGCCGGCGATCCGGAATACAGCCCCATGGCGACCGACTATAAAGCGTCTGTTGCCTATCAGGCGGCACTAGATTTGGTATTCAAAGGCCTGGCACAGCCCAGCGGTTATACCGAGCCGTTGTTGCACCATTGGCGGCAAGTGGCCAAGGCGGATTGATCAGGGCAACCGTGTGTTTTCACTAAAGCAACGCTTCTTGGAAATACCGGGATCATTCGATCCTGGTATTTTCAAGCACGCGGCCGACGGCTACAATTCGCGAGATCAACTGTATGCATTGTGTAGACGAACACGCGCACAATGCATCACAGCCTGTCTAACTTTACTCCTGTCATTGATTTAGAAATACCATCGTTGGCTGAGCCTCCAAGTATCGGCAAGCCGAACGCGGGCGCTGGTATAGATCTCCTGCAAGCAGACCACCGAAAATAGTCTCATAGCCCTTTTTCTACCAGCAAAGCTAGAGTTAAATTTAATCCTGAAGTCACTACTAATCTCTCTGCCCTCGGCATTCACGCAAATGCGGGAACCTTAAAGGATCTTCAGCCCCCATCACCTACAGCTATCAAAACCACGCAATTGCGCAAATTGTTGCGCACCTATCTCCTAGATCTAAAAGATCTCAGAACAGACACCCAACACCGTTTTGCCGACTAGCTCACATACCCCAGCACCTAGATCTGCGATAATTTAGATGCAGATAGCACAGCTTAAAGGTTCAGCCCTTTGAGGGCGCCGGACGAATCAACCGGTGCTAACGCTTCCACCTAGTGCTGGTCAGCAGCTGCCCGGAAATGCACATCGATAGCTTCCCGGAGTCGGACGGCCTCCAGGGAATTGGGGGATATACATACCCGATGCACAAGAGAATTAGAAGGAGTACGGCCTAGCTATAAAGCAGGATGAATGCGCTGAAGGGAGAAATCCACCATCCTGACGTGGGGTACCAAGCCAACATGGCCAGCGCGGGATTTCCTATCACTTCCGGCGACCCCACCACCGGTAATGCCTATATGCCCAAGCAACAACAACGGATGAAATTGCATGAGCAACCCTGTAAACATTATCAAATGCAAAAATATTTTGACAAGCACCTCGAAGCTTCTTGGACTCACTCTCATCGGGTTGCTTAGTGGCTGCGAGGCAATATTATGCAGCTCGATGGTCAATTGTTTTGATCCTCTCGGCCGAGCCCCTCACGCTCCAGACATAGCGTATCTTGAGCTCAAAACTCCTAACTACATGGATGCGCACGTATTCTTGGTCGATAAATACTACGGCAAAGGACATATCAGCACGTCGATAACATCAAAGATAATAAAAACGCATACGCCAGGGAAGCTGGCTGACGGCTGGTCACCTCCTGTGCCATCACAGAAGGCACCCCAATACACCAATTTTGATGGCCTGTCCAAGCTGCCAAGACAGCTGTCGGTAGAGTGGACATCCTTGCCGGAGAATAAAGCGTACCGCGCTACTATCTATCTTAACCACGGCATACACAGGCAGATAAAAAGCGTAGTGGAAACCTCATGCCTGCAAAACGGGGAACCAATACGCAGAAAAAGGAACATCATTACATTGGAGCTTGCTCCCCAAGGAAAAATAAGAGGCTGGCTCAGCGGAAGCTGTCTAGGTGCGTTGGAAATTGGGAAGAATCAAGGCGAATTGATTCTTCAAAGAGAAGTTACAGAGCACCTCAACTATTCCCTCTTAACCTACGACCGTGGGCCAATGGACAGGTATATACAAGCCCACGGCATCCCTTATAGCTCTTGGTAATGATATTCAGCGATGCGACCTAGCAGCCTTGGCTGGTTTCTAAGGTAGGTGAATGGAGGAGCCCCCTTTGACCGGATAGAGCATGGCTAAGAGGGCTATATTCAGGGCGCAATTTAAACCGCTTTACTTCCCATAGAGCTAATTTACAAAGATGCGAACGGGCAATTACAGCTGTACCAAAGACGCAAGTTAATCCACTTCTACTGCCAGGCTGTCGGCAATCTTTTTCTGCCAGATCGCCGGGCCGGTGATATGCACGGACTCGCCGTTGGTATCCACGGCCACGGTCACAGGCATGTCCTGTACCTCAAACTCGTAGATCGCTTCCATACCCATTTCCGGGAACGCCAGCACTTCGGCTTTCTTGATCGCCTGGGCCACCAGATAAGCGGCACCACCCACGGCCATCAGATACACCGCCTTGTAATCCTTGATCGCCTCGATCGCAATCGGGCCGCGCTCGGATTTGCCGATCATACCCAGCAGGCCGGTCTGATCGAGGATCTGCCGGGTGAACTTGTCCATCCGCGTTGCCGTAGTCGGGCCAGCTGGACCCACCACCTCTTCGCGCACGGGATCCACCGGGCCAACGTAATAGATAAAGCGGCCTTTCAGATCCACCGGCAGTTGCTCGCCGTTATTCAGCATCTCGACCATCCGCTTGTGCGCGGCATCGCGGCCGGTCAGCATTTTGCCGGACAGCAATACGGTTTCACCGGTCTTCCACTCCAGCACGTCGGCAGGCGTCAGGGTATCCAGATTCACCCGGCGTACGCCGGTACCCACTTCCCAGGTGATATCCGGGTAGGCATCCATCGGTGGCGGAGTAAGAATCGCCGGGCCGCTGCCATTCAGGGTGAAATGCGCATGGCGGGTCGCCGCGCAGTTGGGAATCATGCACACCGGCAGGCTGGCGGCGTGGGTCGGATAATCCTTGATCTTGATATCCAGCACCGTGGTCAGGCCGCCCAGACCCTGGGCACCAATGCCCAGCGCGTTGACCTTGTCCATAATCTCCAGACGCAGTTCTTCCACGCGGTTCTGCGGGCCACGCTTGCGCAGCTCGTGGATGTCGATGGAGTCCATCAGCGATTCCTTGGCCAGCACCGCGGCTTTTTCCGCAGTACCGCCAATGCCGATACCCAGCATGCCCGGCGGACACCAGCCGGCACCCATGGTCGGTACGGTCTTGACTACCCAATCGACAATCGAGTCGGACGGGTTGAGCATGACCATTTTCGATTTGTTCTCAGAGCCGCCACCCTTGGCCGCCACATGAAACTCGACGGTATCACCGGGGACCACCTGGTAGTGAATAACTGCCGGGGTATTGTCCTTGGTGTTGGTGCGTTTGCCGGCCGGATCGGCGAGGATCGAAGCCCGCAGCACGTTCTCAGGCAGGTTGTAAGCCTGGCGCACGCCCTGGTTGATCATGTCATCCAGGCCCATGGTGGCATCATCCCAACGCACATTCATGCCGATCTTGACGAAGATGGTGACGATGCCGGTGTCCTGGCAGATTGGCCGGTGGCCGGTCGCGCACATACGCGAGTTGATCAGGATTTGCGCCATCGCATCGCGGGCTGCGGGGGATTCTTCGCGCAGATAGGCCTCATGCACAGCCTGAATAAAATCCACGGGATGGTAGTAGGAAATATATTGCAGCGCGTCAGCCACGCTTTGAATCAGGTCGTCTTGCTTGATGGCAGTCATGCTCGGACTGGCTCCTCTTCTGGGGCGATTGGCTGAACGCTAAAAACACCAGCGCTGCCTGCTTCACGGAGATGACAACGGCACGGGGCGGGCCCGCCGTCGCTCGGGGTGCACGATTATACCCGAGCTTGGCCAAAGCGGCAGACCTATAGCAGCCGAATGAACGGTAAAATCAGACGAAAAAGCTAGGCAAAGCGCCCCGGCGAGGATAAATTGACGTCAAAGTGCCATCACTCAATAAGAAGAGGCCGGTGTGAAAGAAAAGGATGTCGACATCGCAAAGTTTCAGGCCATTCGCCTGCAACGCTTCTACCTTGCGCAACTCAACTATCTGATTACCTACGTGGTGATCGGTGCCGCCTGGTTGGTCGGGCAATACAATGCCAGCGGCGCCCTGGCTATCAGCCATGTGGTCCTGGGCGCCTCGTTGCAACTGGCGATTTTCTGCACCATCAAAAGTGGCTGGAACCTGCGCTTCAAAGACCCTAGCCTGACCAGCCCGCAGATTGTCATTGCGATGTTGCTGCTCACCTACCTGCTGGCTTTTTCCGGCGAGTTTCGCGGCAGCCTGATCATGATCTATCCGATCATCCTGCTGTTCGGTGTTTTCCAGTTATCCCGCCGCGCCTTCTTTGCCCATGCTGCACTGGCGTTGGCGTTGTATAGCGGTCTGATTCTATTCAACACGCTGAGCAACACCAGTACTCAACCGCTGACAGTGCATTTGCTCGAATGGTTCGTACTCGCCTGTTTTCTGGGCTGGCTGAGCTTCTTCTGTACCTACATTCGGGAGCTGCGCGAGCGCCTGCAGCGCCGCCACAGCACCCTGCAACTGCATCAGGAAACGCTCAAGGGCATGATGGGCCAGTTGCAGAACCTGGCCGACACCGACGGCCTGACCGGCCTTATCAACAGACGATTTTTTCTCCGCGAGGCGCAGCGGCGCATCAACTTGCTTGGCCCCCTGGATAAACTCGGTATCGCGCTGATAGACCTGGATCATTTCAAGAAGATCAACGACACCTATGGCCACGCCGTCGGCGACAACGTGTTGATTGCCTTTGCCGAGCTGGCCAGCAAAAGTCTGCGCGATGAAGACATGATCGCTCGTTTTGGCGGAGAGGAATTCATACTGCTACTGAACAAGACCGACCTGGCTACGCTGCACCAGTGTGTAGAGCGTTTGCGTATTGCCTTTGCCGAGATTCAGTTTGAAGGCCTGCCCTCTGGCACCCGCTGCACTTTTTCAGCCGGACTCAGCCTGATCGCTGCTGAACAGGAACTGGAAAAGCATATTCACCAGGCCGACCAAGCCCTGTATCGTGCCAAGGAAACCGGACGCAATCGTTCGGAAACCCACGAGATGGCCTATGCCTGATATTTATGTGGCCGCCCAGCGGATCGCCGCCCGACGGATCGCCGCCCGACACGGAGACAATCTGCTGGATACTCTGCTGCAAGCCGGGCAGAAGGTACCCTGGTCCTGCCGCTCCGGGCACTGCCAGAGCTGCCTGGTGCAAGCCGAGCCCGGGGAAGTACCCAGCCAGGCCAACAGCAGTCTGGACCCTGAACAGCAGCGCAACGGCTGGCTGCTGGCTTGCCAGTGCCGCATCCAGCAGGATATGCACATCCACCTGCATGACCCCGCCACAGACGGACTACGCGCACGGATCAGTCATCTGGAGCTGTTGGCCGAGGATATTCTGCTGCTGCGAGTAATGCCGGAAAAGCCACTGCGTTTTCGCCCCGGCCAGCATGTGGTGCTGTGGCTGGACGGGGCAACCGCCCGGCCCTACTCCATCGCCAGCCTGCCCGCTGACGGCTACCTGGAGTTTCACCTGAAGCTCGTCGCCAACGGTGCTTTCTCCAGCGCGATCAGCCAGTGTGAAACGGGCGACACCCTCTATTTGGGCAAAGCATCAGGGCATTTCCATTATGACCCGGCCTGGCAGGACACGCCCTTGCTGATGCTCGCCAGTGGCACAGGCCTGGCGCCGCTACAGGCAATTGCCCGCGAGGCACTTTCCAGTGGCCATGAAGCACCTATCATTCTCTGGCACTGGTCGAGCTCGGCTGCCGGCTGCTATCTGCAGGAGCCATTGCAGCAACTCGCAGATGCGCATCCCGAGCTGACCTTGCATCTACGCCCTAGGACTGAACTGACCGCTGATTTGACGCAACTGCGCCTTGCTTCACGCAAGACCCTGGCATTACTCTGCGGGCAACCCGCTTTTGTCGAGCAACTGCGCAAACCGCTGTTCATGGCTGGCCTGCCCGGCCGCCAGATTCTCGACGAAGCCTTTATCAGCCGGCAGCCCTGAGCTGCCAGCACTCTGAAGCCACTCAGGAGCTACCCGTGAGCCAACACCTGCTGGTCGACCGCAGCGATGCCGTTTTGACCCTGACCATGAATCGTGCCGACAAAAAGAATGCCCTGACCCGCGAGATGTACAGCGTGATGGCCGAGGCCATCAACAGCGCACAGGAGGATGACAGCCTGCGCGCGGTGATTATCCAGGGCAGCGAAAGCTGCTTTACCAGCGGCAATGACGTCAGCGACTTTATCAATGTGCCGCCGTCGGGCCCTAATAGCCCGGTGTACGACTTTCTCAAGGCCATCTGCCACGCCAGCAAGCCGCTGATCGCGGCGGTCAATGGCCCCGCTGTGGGCGTGGGCACCACCATGTTGTTGCACTGCGATCTGGTCTACGTGGCTGAAGATGCCAAACTGAAGATGCCCTTCGTGAACCTGGGCCTGTGCCCAGAGGCGGGCTCAAGTTTTCTGCTGCCACGCCTGCTGGGGCATCTGCGCGCGGCAGAACTGTTGCTGCTGGGCGAAATCGTGAGTGGTCAGCGCGCCGCCGAGATTGGCCTGGCTAACCATGCCCTCCCTGCAGGCCAGGCGGTACTGGATGCTGCACGCGCCGCGGCTTTGCGCATCGCCGAGCTGCCGCCCAGCTCGATTCGCCTGAGCAAGCAACTGATCAAACAGGGTGTGACCCAGGTGGCCGATGAGGTGATGGAGCGTGAGGGCGAGCATTTTGCCTCGCTGCTTAAAGGCCCGGAAGCCCGAGAGGCGCTGACGGCGTTTATGGAGAAGCGCAAGCCGGTTTTTGCCTGAGGCTAAGAGCTTCGAGGTAAAGCTCGCGTGGGGCTCGGAAGCCTACCGGGAAGTTGGGCAAGCCCCTTGCCGGACCGTCCGCGCCCAGGACGGGCGCGGATGAGCCCCCAGGGATGGGTTCACGGCGTGTCCGGCAAGGGGCTTGCCCAACTGCACGTAACACCTGTATCGCAGACGGCGGCAGCGCGGCCCGACCTCAGCGCTTGATATCAAACCACAGCATCACCAGACGGTTGATCTGGCCCCAGACTCGAATCTTCAGCCGGTGCTGCCAAGGCAGCTCGCGCCACTGGGCCAGAGTCCATTCCTTGCTTTGCTGAAAATCAGTATCGAAGCTCTCCGCCACTTCGCCCACCAGCTTGGCGTCGACCACCTGCTGGTTGGCCTCCAGATTCCAATGCAGGGTCCAGTGATCAAAGTTGCAGGAGCCGAGCGAGACCCAATCGTCTACCAACGCGGTTTTCAGGTGCAAAAAACGCGGCTGGTACTCGTAGATACGCACACCGGCCTTGAGCAAGCGGCTGTAATAGCGCTGACCTGCATAACGTACCTGGGGATGGTCAATACGCTGGCCACAGAGCAGCAGGCGCACATCCACGCCACGCCTGGCGGCACGTTGCAGCGCCCGGCGTATGCGCCAGGCGGGCAGAAAATAGGGCGTCGCCAGCCAGACTCGGGTATCGGCGCGGCGAATAGCGGCGAGAAGACAATTGAGCACCTCCTTGCCATGCCGCGAATCGATATAGGCCACTCGGCCATGGCCTGAGCCGCCCTGAGGCTGCGGCGGCACGCGGATCTTTCTACGCAGGTGGGGTAACTGCTGTCGAAGCGGCTGCGCCGCCTTCTCCCACTCGCGCTCAAACAGTTCCTGCCAGTCCGCTACCACAGGCCCCTCGATCAGCAGCATTTGCTCGTGCCACTCAGTCAGCCCCGCCGCATCAGCCTGGCAGAACGGATCGGTCAAACCCATGCCCCCGACCATCACCTTCTGGCGATCCACCACCACTATCTTGCGGTGATCCCGATGGAAATTGCGCGAGCCGCCCCGCCAGTGCAACGGGTTGTAAAAGCGTAACTCAACGCCCGCCTGCCCCAATTGCTCGCGCTCGCTATCGGTAAACTCGCGGCTGCCGACCGCGTCGAACAGGCAGCGAACGCCCACACCACGCTCCACAGCCGCAGCCAGCACTTTGATCAGCCGCGCCGTTACCTGGCCGGAGGTCACCAGGTACATTTCGATATCGATGCTGTCGCGCGCCTGATCAAGCACCTCAAGCAACTGCGGGAAAAAATGTTCGCCGTTGATCGTCAGTTGGTAACGATTGCCCTCGCGCCAGGGATAGGTTTTACCTGCCATGCCATGCCTTATTACATCAAGAATGCGGAAATCGGATGTGCGTCCGGTGCAGTCAGAGCCCAGGCCACTGACCCCATCAGGGAGGCGTTGATCATATCAGGCCCATCTGCAGGGCGCCCAACGCTGTCACACAATAGCCACCAAAGTTTCATGGCACTGACACTCCGGTGCCATAGCCTCGATCTGGAAACAACCCGAGGCTGTCCCGACGGAGGTGCCCCATGTCACACGCTGCGCTTGCCATAGAAACAACCCAGGAACGCCACCTTAGCGTGGAACTGGTACAGGATAGACACTCCCTGAGAGCCGCACAGGCGCTGCGTTTTCAGGTGTTCAGCGAGGAGTGCGGCGCGCATCTGGCGAACAGCGAAAGCGGCCTGGATCAGGATCTGTTTGACCTGCACTGCGAGCACTTGATAGTACGCGATCGGCACACCGGCGCCGTGGTAGCCACCACCCGCCTGCTGGACAGCCAGCGCGCCCGTCAGGCTGGCGGCTTTTACAGCGAGAGCGAGTTCCAACTGGTCGGGCTGGCGCAGCTACGTGGTGACATACTGGAAATTGGCCGCACCTGCGTGCATGCCGACTACCGGAATGGCGCGACCATTTCAGTGCTGTGGTCCGGCATCGCGCAATTGATGAACGAACGGCACTATAGTTATCTGATGGGTTGTGCCAGCGTTGGCATGGGGGATGGCGGCGTGCAAGCACATGCCGTCATGCAGCGCCTGCGCGAACGCTACCTGTGTCGTGACTGGCTGAACGCCATTCCGCGCCTGCCGATTCCGCCCATGGACCTGCCCGACAACGTGACTGCGCAGTTGCCACCTCTGCTCAAAGCCTATATGCGCCTGGGTGCAAAAATCTGCGGCGAGCCCTGCTGGGATCCTGAGTTCAATGTCGCTGACGTCTTTATTCTGTTGCGCCGCGAGCAGCTCTGCTCTCGCTACGCGCGTCATTTCAAGACCGCCTGACCATGGTCATGCCTGACTCAGCGTGGCGCCAACTGGCCAGACGCACTTGGCGCATACCCGCAGTCGCCCTGTGGATCGGTTGCGGCTTGATACTGAGTGCTGGTGCAGCGCTATTGCCATCCTCCCGGTCAGCCCGCATCGGTTCTGCGCGCCAGCAACTGACCCGCTGGTGGATGCGCGGGTTGCTGCACCTGCTGCCTCTGCAGATACACTGCCATGGCCAGCCTGCAGCCGGCACGCGGCTGCTGGTCAGCAACCATGTCTCCTGGCTGGATATCGTCCTGATTGGCGCCCACGCCCCCGTGCATTTTCTATCCAAGGCGGAAGTGCGTGACTGGCCAGTGATCGGCTGGCTGGCGAGTGCCGCCGGCACCTTGTTCATCCAGCGTGGCCAAGCCAGCGGCAGTGCCCTGCAAACCCAGTTGGCCAGCGCACTTCAACAGGGTTGCAGCCTGGTGATTTTTGCCGAGGGTACCACCACGGCAGGGGATCAGGTGCGCACCTTTCATGGCCGGCTGATGAGCTGTGCCATAGACGCTGCCACGCAGATACAGCCAGTGGCCATTGCCTATCGCAAGCATGGCCAGCGCGATACCACCGCGCCCTTTATCAACGACGATGAATTCTCTACGCATTTGCTGCGGCTATTGGGTAGTTCGCGAATCGACGTGAATCTGCACTTTCTAGGTGATCTGTCGCCACAGGCGGGAAATCGCAACCATCTGGCCAGGTGTGCTCACTCCGCAGTCAGCCAGGCTCTGCAACTGAATCAGGGCGCTGAGGACGTAGCCGTCGCGGCGCCGCTGAGATCAGCGGCCTGATCTGCGGCATAACCGATGGCCAGCGGCATATAGGCCATGAAATCGGCCTCGAAGCCTGCGTAATCAAGTTCCAGTTCCTGCGCTGAACCGGGTAGCGGATTGCTGCGCCTGAGGCGCAGAGAGATGTTGTCCAGTGCTCGATGCAAACTGGTCAAGCGCGCATAACTGGACAGCCAGTCCTGTTCCGCCATGCCGCTGAATCACTGCTTGCTGCTCAAGCAGCAGCCTGTATATATCGCGAGTAAAGTACTCCAGCGGCTGATCTGAAAATGCCAGCCAATGTTTGGCCAGCAGGTGGTCGTAGAACATATCGATCATGATGCCTGCGTACCGACGGCGCTCGGCGCTGACGCGCTCACGGCTCCTGCGCACCAGAGGATGGGCATCGGTGAAGGCGTCTATCCGCCGGTGCAGCCAGATACCTTCACGCACCCCATGGGGTAAATCAAGACTGTGCACCGGACCCCTGACAAAATCACCCAGCAAGCTGCCCAGTGCCTGCTCGGGATCTTTGGGGCCGAGGAACAGGTGCGCGAGGTAGTTCATCAGGGCGTGGTGACCTGTTGCTGCAGATTGGACATCTGGGTGCGCAGCGTATTGATCTCGCGGTTGACCTGAACGCGGAAGCTGTCGATCGATTGCAGTGCATCCTGGGTGCTGCTCAAGCGTTGATCGAGCTCAGAGCGCAGTACCAGCAGTTCCTGATCGAGATTCACCGACTGACGCTCTGTGGCAAGAATCTGCAGCTTCTTCTCCAGGCTCGTGGTTCGCGCCTCCTGGCGCTTCAACTGTTGCTCCAGCTGGGTCAGTTGCCCCACCTCGCTGTTCAGCGCGTTCAGGGTTTTTTCCACTTCAGCCGCCGCAGCGCGTGCCTCAGTGGCACGCAGATCAAATGCCTCGAGTTGCTCCGCCTGCTGGACCAGTTGTTCGTCTATGGCTTGCGCCCTTTCGTTCTGCTGATCTACCTGGGCCAACAGTTCCCGCTCGCTGTTGCGGGCCGTCTCAAGGCTGGTGGCCTGGCCCTGTACCTGCTTGGTCAGCTCGGCCAGTTGAGCCTCAAGCCGCTGCAGCTGCGCGGCTCGGGATTGCTCCGCCTCACTACGAGACGACTCGGTGGCGCTGACCTTCCCGGTAATATCCTGAATGCGCCCGGCCGCATCTTCACTGATGCGAGCAAAACTGTTTTGCGTGGCGACCAATTGCTGGCGCAATTGGCTCTGCTGTTGGTGACTCCAATAGCCGAAGCCGACCAGGGCCAGGGTCAGCGCCGCACAGAGTGCCCAGAGCGCGCCATTGCCCGATGAGGACGGTTCAGGGCGCAAAGGCCCGCGGATGCCTTCGGAGCGCACCGCTGCGGCCCGCGTATCACCCACATAAGGGTCATCATCCCGCGCGGCCAAGGGCTCATGATCATCGGTTGCCCGGAAACTCGGCAGGTCGTCATTCTGGTCACGCCCTTTCATCTACTGCCCTCTCTTCAACGCTTGATTGTAAACTCGCCGACGTGCGCTTAAGGCCGCGCCAGAGCGGTGCAATGTTGCACCAGCAGATCGCAGCCGTACAGAGCAAGTCCAACCCATTCGGCCAATGCCTCTGCTACAGCGCCCATAAACGGGTGAAATCACAGAACTGGTACACATTCTGCTTGTTACACAAGCGCTTGGCCAGAAACCATGCCGTTCGCCAAGCCACCAGGGGGCATCATGTTTACCGAAGCACAATTCAATCGGAATACGCTTGAATGCATGACCGCGCTGCGTCGGCGTCTCAAACAAGAGCTCGGTGTGGTCGTGCGTCTCAGTGACACGGATGCGGTGGAGCACATGATCAACCTCAGCCGGGACAGCCAGCTGGAGGATATCCGTGAACTGGGGTCGCGCCTGGCTGACATGACCGCGCCAGAGGCCGACCCCGAACCTGAGCTACAACTGGGCCAGGGAGCTATCGCTTCCCGGCAGCGCCTGCTCCAACAAAAACCTGCCCCCAACTATGACCCGCCGCCTCGGCAGAGCGACTCAGCTCCCGTGCGCATCTACCGCGGGCAGATAGTCCGCTAATGCTGGCATACCTGCCTGCCACCAATCAGCAAACCGGCCAACACCCTCAGCGGTACTCACCTCGGGCACATAGCCCAGATAATCACGTGCAGCACTGATATCCAGGTTGAAGTCTCGTGCCATGACCGCCATGCCCAGACGGAACAGCGCCGGTTCAGGCCGGCCGGGTGTAAGGTGAGCCTTGAGCTCTGCCACACTCGCCAGCCCATAGGCCAGCGCATACGGCATGTGGCGTGTAAGCGGCGGCATTCCGAGGGTACCAAGCAATGCATTGAAGGTGGCCCAGAATGCTACCGGCTGCCCGTTGCTGATGTTGTAAGCACGCCCCAGAGCGCTGGCCGGTGCCTGCAAAGCCAGCATCATCGCCTGATTGACGTTCTCTACCGGGGTCAGATCCACCCGGTTCTCGCCACGACCGATAATGCGTAGCCTACCGCTCTGGTGAGCACGGAGCAAACGCGGAAAAACCGAGGTGTCGCCCGCGCCAATCACCAGACGTGGCCGCAAGGCAATCACTTCCAAACCCTGACGGCCGGCTGCAAATACCTTCTGATCCGCCAGATATTTTGTGGCCCCGTAGTGATCAAAAAACCGTGGCGGGCGAAAGTCCTCGCGGATATCCCTATGGTCGCGGCCATCAAAATAGATTGACGGCGAGGACAGGTGCACCAGCCGGGGAATCCGCCTCTGCTGCGCCGCAGCAATCACGTGTTCGGTGACCCGCACGTTGGCATCATGAAAATGCTGATAACTGCCCCAGGTCCCGACAGCACCTGCGCAGTGGACGATGGCATCACAACCGGCACTGGCCTGCAGAGCCACATCAACATCAAGCAGATCACCGGCAAAACATTCTGCACCACGTTCAACCAGCCACTGCATGGCCGCCGTTTGCCGCCCGCAACAGACAACTTGCAAGCCACGCTCCAACGCGTAGGCTGCAAACCGCCCGCCAATAAATCCACTCGCGCCTGTGACCAGAATACGCATAACCACTCCCTCTTTTTCTTGTCTTTGTTCGCAGTACCAAAGCATACACCCGCACGGCTGCTGGCGCTGCGCCCCTTGAGCCGTTAACCTCAAGGCTTTGTGGTGCCGGCGGCACCTAGCGAACGGGGACGAGCGATGCGCGAATGGATGATATACGGGGCCAACGGTTACACCGGCAACCTGCTGGCCAGAGAAGCCAGCAAACAGGGCCTCACGCCGGTACTGGCCGGCCGTAACAAGCAAGCCCTGGAAGCATTGGCCAGTGAGCTTGGCCTCCCTTGCCGTGTATTCGACCTGCGCGATCCGGTCAAAGCCAATGCAGGTTTGAAAGGCATGCAGGCTGTAGCCCACTGTGCAGGCCCTTTCTCGGCCACCAGCCAGCCAATGATAGATGCGTGCCTGGCCACTCACTGCCACTACCTGGATATTACCGGCGAGATCGAGGTATTTGTTGCTGCACAAAAGCGCCATGCTGAAGCGGAGGCGGCCGATATTGTGATCTGCTCGGGCGTCGGATTTGACGTTATACCTACCGATTGTATCGCCGCCACCCTGAAGACCGAGCTACCCGACGCCGACCGCCTGGCGCTGGGTTTCGACTCGCGCAGCGGCTTTTCTCCCGGCACGGCAAAAACCTCGGTGGAAGGCTTGAAATACGGCGGTAAAGTGAGGGAAAAGGACAAGATTCGTACCGTGCCTCTGGCCTGGCAAAGCCGCGAGATCGACTTTGGAAACGGTACCAAGCATGCGGTGACCATTCCCTGGGGTGATATCGCCACTGCCTGGTACTCGACCGGCATCGACAATATCGAGGTATTTATTCCAATGGCGCCCAGCGCTGCCACGCGCTTGCGGCGGCTGGACAAACTCAGGCCCTTGCTCGGCCTGCCGCCAGTGCAAGCGTTGCTCAAATATATGGTGGGGCGCAAGGTAACCGGGCCTGATAGCCAGCAGCGCCTTGATGCCAGAACCTTTGTCTGGGGCGAGGCGCAGAACCGCGCCGGCAAGAAAGTGACTGCCCGCATTGAAGTCGCCAACGGTTACGAGGTCACCGTGCATGGTGTGCTGATGGCCGTAGAACATGTGCTCAATGGCGTGCGTGCGCCAGGCTATTTCACGCCATCACGGCTGATGGGCGATCACTGTATCGAAGCCCTGCCGGGCTCGGGAAAAATACAGATCAGCTAGCCAGTAATGCTGGGGCAGCCTGTGCCAGTTGACTGGTCAGTTGTTCCAGCAAACGCCCACCATTACGCCAGTAGTGCCAGTACAGCGCTACCTCAACCGCCTGGCCAGGCATTATCTCGCGCAACAGGCCGCTTTGCAGCTCCTCTCGGATCTGTAGCGCGGGCACCATACCCCAACCCATTCCCGCGCGAAGCATGCGCACAAAACCTTCTGACGAAGGACACAGGTGATAGGGGAATTCGCCCGCATAGCCGCATGCGGCAAGAAACCGGTGTTGCAGCTGATCGTCAGGCCCAAACACGATAGCCGGTGCTAGGGCCCAGGCCTGTGCATCCCAGCCAGGCGGGAAATGGCGCTCCAGCAGATCCGCCCTGGCGACCGCCAGATAACGCATATTTCCGAGCGGCAAAGAGCGCGCGCCCGCAACAGGCACCGGCGAGGCGCACACACAGGCGGCCACCTCACCTGAGCGCATTCGCCGCAAACCCACATCCTGATCCTCGGTCAGCAAGTCCAGCAGCAAGCCTTGCTCCTCACACAGCGGCGCTACTGCAGTTGCCCACCAGGTCGCCAGACTGTCGGCGTTCAGCGCTATGCGCAAACGTGTCCTGGCAACCCCCTCTTCATCCATTGGCAGCTCTTCGAGCAGATCCCGTTCCAACAAGCGCACCTGCTGCATATGGTTGAGCAAGCGTTGGCCGGCTGGCGTAGGTGCAGGCGGCGCGGTGCGAAAGAGCACTGGCGCGCCCACGCGCGATTCGAGCAGCTTTATTCGCTGGGAAACCGCCGACTGCGAGAGCCCCAGCACCAGCGCTGCGCGTTCGAATCCGGCCTGTTCAACCACGGCGACCAGCGCCGCGAGCAGCTTATAGTCCATCAACCTATCCCTCCTGAATCGAGACGATATTAATTCTACTAATACACCATAACTATTATTTGTTTTTCTTATTTCATGATTCGATCAAGACTGTCCACCCAAGCGCTGCCCTTACATGATTCGCACTATCACCTCTTCCATCAGGATCTTCCGAAGCCATGCTGAATACCTATTTCACCGGGCTCTTTATTGCCGCCGGCCTGATCATGGCGATCGGTGCGCAGAATGCCTTCGTATTGGGGCAGAGTCTCAAGCGCGAGTACCATCTGAGCGCCGCCTTGCTGTGTATGGTTTGCGACGCCCTACTGATTACCGCAGGCGTATTCGGGTTGGGGCGGTTGCTGCAAGAGCAGCCGCTTGCGCTGGAGATTACGCGCTGGGCCGGCGTGCTGTTCCTGCTCGGTTATGCTTGCCTGGCACTTCGGCGCGCCTGGCGGCCAGCGGGTTTAAGTGCCGAACCAGTGGCAGCCCGCTCGCGCGGCGCAGTGATCCTGACTACCTTGGCGGTCACCTTGCTCAACCCTCATGTGTATCTGGACACCGTCGTGCTGATTGGTGCCATCGGCGCCCAACAGGATCAGCCCGGCCTCTTTGCCTTGGGTGCAGCCAGCGGTTCGGTGTTGTGGTTCAGCGCGCTGGCCCTGGGCGGCGCCTGGCTAGCTCCCTGGCTGAACAAACCCCACACCTGGCGCGTCATTGACCTGGTGGTCGCTATCATGATGCTCAGCGTCGCATGGGGCCTCGCCGTTGCATGAGCCGCTCTGCGCCGCCTATAACCACATGCTTGGTGCGTGGATAGAGCGCCGTGGTGATGCTATGATCAAAGCTTCCCGATCGCTTGGACGGGCAACGCCCAATTCACAAGAGGCGTCATCAGGCTGCTGGACGAAGAGCTGACAGCCTGCCAGTCACAAAGCGGATTCGTGTCGATTTCATACCGTTTCCGGATCCTGATACCTGAAGATGGAGATACAACATGGCTTTTGAATTACCAGCACTGCCCTACGAGAAAACTGCCCTGCAGCCACATATTTCTGCTGAAACGCTGGAATACCATCACGACAAGCACCACAAGACCTACGTCGACAACCTGAACAACCTGGTACCCGGTACCGAGTTCGAAGGCAAGACACTGGAAGAGATCATCAAAACTTCCAAAGGTGGCGTATTCAACAACGCAGCCCAGGTCTGGAACCACACTTTCTACTGGAACTGCCTGAGCCCGAACGGCGGTGGCGAGCCTACTGGCGAGCTGGCTGAAGCCATCAACAAGGCATTTGGCTCGTTCGACAAGTTCAAGGAAGAGTTCAGCAAGACCTCCATCGGCACCTTTGGCTCTGGCTGGGGCTGGCTGGTCAAGCGTGCTGACGGTTCCCTGGCCCTGGCCAGCACCATCGGCGCAGGCAACCCGATCACGTCTGGTGACACGCCTCTGCTGACCTGCGATGTATGGGAACATGCCTATTACATCGACTACCGCAATGCCCGTCCCAAGTACGTTGAAGCCTTCTGGAATCTGGTCAACTGGGACTTCGTAGCCAAGAATCTCGCTGCGTAAAAATACCCGTTGTTGCAGTTCAACACACCCCGCCACGGCGGGGTGTGTTGTTTGTGCCTAGTAAATGACGCTGGCACTTTGACGTTAATCGTTTTCTTGTCGATACTGAGCACACGCCGGAGCCAAACGCAAAGATTGCATTACCGCCCCGCAGCCCTGATTATGCGTTTGATGCTTCTAAACTAATTGGTGGAATAACAAGATCTTGAAACCGGAGCGCCGCCACAGTCTGTCAATCAAACTTCTACGTCTGGTATTGCTTTGGGCATTGCTGGTCGGCATCGTGCTCAGTTGCGCGCAGATACTCTACGACCTGCAGAAAGAACGCTCACTGATCGACAGCACTGCGACCCAGATTCTGGCCATGTCGCGGGACCCGGCCACCCAGGCCGTCTACAGTCTGGATCGAGAAATGGCGATGCAGGTGGTCGAGGGTCTGTTCCAGCACGAGGCGGTTCGCTTCGCCTCAATCGGTCATCCCGATGAGGCCGCCCTGGCCTATCGCGAAGAGCCGCTTACCGACTCGCGCTATCGCCCTATCACCGACCGGCTGTTTGGTGCCGAACAAAGCTACAGTATCGAGCTTCACGGACGCTCACCCTATAATGAATATTACGGTGACCTGCGCCTGACGCTGGACACCCTCCCCTACGGCAGTGCCTTCCTGCAGCGTTCGCTGATAATCATGCTCTCTGGCATCCTGCGCGCCATGGCGATGGCTTTTGTCCTGTTCCTGATTTATCACGTATTGCTGACCAAGCCACTGGCCCGGATTATCGGTCACATAGCAGACATCAACCCTGACCAACCCGGCAAGATGCACATCCCGATGCTGGCCGGGCAGGAAAAAAATGAGTTGGGGATCTGGATCAACAAGGCCAACGAACTGCTGGATTCCATTGAGCGCAACAGCCATCGACGCCGTGAAGCGGAAGCCAACCTCCTGCATATGGCCCAGCACGACACACTGACTGGCTTGCCTAATCGGAGCATGTTGCAGGAACAACTTGGCCGGATTCTGACCGATGCTGGCCGGCGTCAACGCGGTGTGGCCGTCCTGTGTTGCGGACTGGACGACTTCAAGGAAGTGAACGAACAGTTCAGCTATCACTCAGGTGACAGCCTGCTGGTGGCGGTAGCCGACCGGCTGCGCGCCAACAGCGGGCGGCTGGGTAGCCTGGCGCGCCTCGGCGGCGATCAGTTCGCGCTTATCCAGACCGGCATTAATGAGCCTTATGAAGCCGCCGAATTGGCACAGACCATCCTTGACGACTTGAATCGTCCGTTCGAGCTGGGCGGCCACAGCATCAGCCTGCGAGCGACCATCGGCATTACCCTCTTTCCCGATGACGGCGATGATGCGGAGAAGCTGCTGCAGAAGGCCGAGCAGACCATGATGTTGGCCAAGGCGCGCTCACGTAATCGTTACCAGTTCTACATTGCCAGCCTGGACAGCGAAATGCGCATCCGCCGAGAGCTGGAAAAAGACCTGCGCGGCGCACTGGCCAGGAATGAGTTTCATCTGGTGTATCAACCCCAGGTGAGCTATAGCAGCAACCGCGTGGTGGGTGTAGAGGCGCTGATTCGCTGGCAACATCCAGAGCGGGGCCTGGTCCCACCGGACCTGTTCATTCCCTTGGCCGAGCAGAACGGCAGCATTATCGGCATAGGCGAGTGGGTACTGGAGCAGGCCTGCCAGCAGCTCAGTCAGTGGCATAGGGATGGTTTCAGCGATCTGCGCATGGCCGTCAACCTGTCCACCGTGCAACTGCATCACAGCGAACTGTCGAAGCTGGTCACCAATTTGATGCAACGCTACAAGCTGCCAGCCTATAGCCTTGAGCTGGAGGTGACCGAAACGGGCTTGATGGAAGATATTTCCGCTGCAGCAAATCACCTCAGTAAGCTGAAAAAAGCCGGTGTGCTGATCGCCATTGACGATTTTGGTACCGGTTACTCATCGCTGAGTTATCTGCGCGGATTACCCCTGGACAAGATCAAGATCGACAAGAGCTTCGTGCTGGATGTGCTCGTGGATGAAGATGACGCAACCATTGTTCGCGCCATCATTCAGCTCGGCCGCAGCCTCAACATGCAGGTCATTGCCGAGGGTGTAGAGTCTGCAGCCCAGGAGGCCTACATTATTGACCAGGGCTGCAGCGAGGGTCAGGGCTACTACTACAGCAGACCGCTGTCAGCCCCCGCATTGGCCGACTGGCTGCGCAACTACGATGCTCGCAGTGCCGCTGATCAGCACGGAGCCAAACACCAGCTCTGATATCAGCTTGCCGACAATAGCGCCAGCCACAGGCTGCCGCTGAACAGGCCCGCAACGACCAGGCCGGCAAGGCTCCAGAGTGACTGGCGGCGCAGCCGCTGACTCAAATGCTCCTCATGATGGTCCGATAACAAAAAAGGCAAGCCGCTGTGCTGGGGCTTGGCCATCATATGTACCACTGGTGCCTGATCGGTTACCTGGATCTGCCGAGCAGCCTCCTGGGCGGCAGCCTCTCTGACCCGTTCCCACTCCTGCATATCCAGCTCGCCATCTCTGTTACGGTCAAAGCGCGAGAGCAGATCCGGATAATCTGCCTTCCATTGACTAAGCACCTTACGCGCTACCGACTGCCCGTCGGTAGCCTCTCGGCCGCCGCCGCGGCTCTGAAACCAGCCCAGCGCATAGAGTATTTCGCCGGTGGCGAACCACTCTTCGGTGTAGCGATAGCGGCTGCCAATCAGGCCGCCGAGCAGCCCTGTGCGCAGCGCATGGCCCGCAGGCCATCTACGCCGGCCTTCCCAACGCTTGCGCTGGCGGGGATGCACCTGCGCGCCCTTTGGATCGACCCAACAACTTCCGGTTTCATCCAACAGCAGAAATGGCCTTTCGGACACCCCCTGCTCCACCGTCTTCCACTTACTGGACTTTCCGCTGCGCCGGTACTCTTCCACACGAAAGCGATACCACAGACACTCGATTTCGGACAGCGGCGAGATCAGCGGTGCATGCCCGCCGGCATCGAGCGCACCTTTGAGCTCAACCAGCCCCTGCGCCGCAGAGCGGATACGCGAGGTGGGGGTATCCTCTATCCAGCGCGCACGACGCAATCGGGTGAACATGCGATACAGCGTATACAAGGTGAGTGCAGAGCTGAGGACCAGGAGCAGGAAAAAATGCGCCTGGGGCAACCACATCAGGCCGTGCACATTGATCATGAAAACAGCGCCCGTATATCCACATCCGCTTTGTCGGCCTCGGCAAACTGCAGCAGCTCGGCGTGCTTGAACCCGAACGCCTTGGCGATGATCACATCCGGAAACTGCTCTATTCGCACATTATTGATGTTGACCGCAGCGTTATATAGCTCACGGCGATCGGCGATACCTGTCTCCAGGCCGCTGATACGTTGCTGCAAATGCTGAAATGACTCACTGGCCTTCAGATCGGGATAATTTTCCGCCACGGCAAACAGCTGCCCCAGGCCCATGCGCAAGGCTGATTCAGCCTGACCAACCCCCTTTACATCCGAGCGCTCGCGGGCCTGAGCCACAGCGCTGCGCGCCTGCACAACCTTTTCCAGTGTTTGCTGCTCATGCTGCATATAACGCCGGCATGCCTCTACCAACTTGGGTAGTTCGTCATGCCGCTGGCGCAACAGGACGTCAATATTCGCCCAGGCCTGGCTGACTGCATGTTTGACGTTGACCAGTTGGTTGTACAACATCACGGCGTAGAGCAGCACCACAATCAGCACCGCTACAGCCGCTAGAACCAGAGGGTTGGTGAAATCCATCAGCTATTCTCTCCATGCATCAAAGGCGCCTGCTGCACCCGGTGTGCGGCAGCCTGCTGCTGTTATAGCGCAAGCCGCCAGTGGCTGGAACACCTCGCCGGCAAATTGGTTGGTCCGGCTGGTACAACCCTAGTCTCCGGCTTCAGCAGAATCTCCTTGCCAGGCCTGCGCTGCGCACCAGGCAATAAAAAACCCAGGTCAACGGACCTGGGTTATGGGCTCTGCTGGCAGCCTCTACTGAAAGATCGACTCACCCGACAGGCCATGCTGCTCAAGAATTTCACGTAGTCGCTTGAGCGCCTCCACCTGGATCTGCCTTACGCGCTCGCGGGTCAGGCCTATCTCGCGACCGACCTCCTCCAGAGTGCTGCTCTCGTGCCCGCGCAAGCCAAAACGGCGGGTAACCACCTCACGCTGCTTTTCCGTCAGCTCGGACAGCCAGTTATCAATACTGGTGTTCAGGTCGTCGTCCTGTAGCAGTTCACAGGGGTCGGTAACGTGATCATCGGTCAGCGTATCAAGCAGCGTCTTGTCCGAGTCTGGACCAAATGCCATGTCGACCGATGCGACGCGCTCATTCAGACCCAGCATGCGCTTGACGTCTTCTACCGGGCGATCAAGCAGCTTGGATATCTCTTCCGGAGAGGGTTCATGATCGAGCTTCTGCGTCAGCTCACGGGCCGCGCGCAGGTAAATATTGAGTTCTTTGACCACATGAATCGGCAAACGGATGGTGCGGGTCTGGTTCATGATCGCCCGCTCGATGGTCTGCCGGATCCACCAGGTAGCGTAAGTGGAGAAACGGAAGCCGCGCTCGGGGTCGAATTTTTCCACCGCGCGAATCAACCCCAGGTTGCCCTCTTCAATCAGATCCAGCAGCGTCAGGCCGCGATTGACGTAACGCCGCGCGATCTTCACCACCAGACGCAAATTGCTTTCGATCATGCGCTTGCGGCCAGCGGGATCGCCCTTCTGCGCCAGACGCGCAAAATGCACTTCTTCTTCTGGGGTCAACAGGGGGGAAAACCCGATTTCATTCAGATACAGCTGAGTCGCATCCAACTGCTTGGTAAACTCGAACGCATTTTCACGTTTGTGGGTGCGCGGAGTCACCACCTTGGCACGCGGTGCGTCCATTTCAGCTTCCTCATCCCTGTGGTCACGTCCATCCACAACGATATCGTCATCGTTGTCCTGGCTGGGCTCTTTATTATTATTCAATCCCATGATGCATGCCCCATTACAATTCAATCAGGATTCAGCAACACCCTTGAGTCGGCACTACCCCTCGGGCAAGGCTCAGCAATCAAGGTTCGGCAATACGGTCAAGCCATGTGGAATCAGGATTTGGGCAAATAGCTCAAGGGATCGACCGGCTGGCCCTTGCGGCGTATTTCAAAATGCAGCTTGACCCTGTCTGTTCCACTACTACCCATCTCTGCGATGACCTGGCCAACCTTGACCTGATCACCCTCACTGACCAGCAGCTTACTGTTATGAGCGTAAGCACTGAGATAGGTTTCATCATGCTTGACGATAATCATGTCGCCATAGCCCAACAACCCCCGCCCGGCATACACCACAGCCCCGCTTGCTGCTGCCTTGACAGGCTGTCCCAATTGCCCGGCAATATCAATGCCTTTATTCAAACTCCCGTTTGACTGGAAGCGCGACAGCAATGGACCCTGCACCGGCCAGGCCCAGCCCGCCACGTTCGCGGGCAGGCTGACGGTACTGGCTGGGGCCGCGGGTCTTGCTGCTGGCGCGGCAACCTGAGAATTGCTGCGCGCAGGTTCGCTAGTTCGCGGTGAGGCGCCAGCGCTGCGTGTCGGTGCGGGTTGCGGTGCTGGGCGTGCCGCGGCCACGGCAGGGGCGCGGCCGGAGCCCAGGCTGATTTGCTGGCCGGGATAAATGGTAAAGGGCTCACGCAGCCTGTTGGCCGCGGCCAATTCCTTCCAGTCCCAGCCGTAGCGAAAAGCGATCTGATAGAGGGTTTCTCCGCGCTGCACCACGTGCTGCCCCGAGGTAGTCGCCGGAGCCGCAGCGCCCTGCTGACCACCGCGGGCACGGTCATCGATTGGCGCCATTCCGCTAGGCCCGGCACAAGCGGCCAGCAGCGTCACCAGACCGAAAAGGCCAAGCTGTTTTATTCCGCACATGGCAGTTCTCAGGTCAGACACACACAGCCCCAAGGCAAGGATAGATGATTGATTTCACTACATTGAGTGGCCAGAGGTCAATGCGCTGCACGGTTACCCCACCATTCCAGCAGCAACACTAATACCACGGCCAGCAACATCAACGCCAACCCGCCCTGCCAATAGGCAGGCTCGCCGGTGACCGCCTGATAATGCTGTGGCCACAGATTGGATTCCAACAAAGGGACCTGTTCACCCTGGCTGTTCTGGCGCCAGCTAATGACTTGCTTCCACGGCCAGACCTTGTTCAGGGAACCCACCAGCAGCCCGGTAAGGAAAGCCAGCGTGATGTCGCGAGCATGGTTCAGCAACCAGGACAGCAGCCGCGAAAAGCTCAACAACCCGGCAACACATCCCAGTGCAAAAACACTGATCAAGCCCAGATTGAAGTCCTTAACGGCGCCCAGCACCACGCTGTAAAGCCCCAGCAGCAATAGAATAAAGCTGCCGGAAATGCCCGGTAGAATCATTGCGCAGATGGCAATGGCCCCAGCCAGAAAGATCATTACCGGCGTCGCCGGCCACTGCAACGGCACGGCCACGGTGATCAGATAGGCAAACAGCGTACCCAATACAAACAGGCTGATTGTCGCGATATGCCAGCGACTTATCTGCCGACCAACCAGCCACACCGAGACCAGAATAAGACCGAAGAAAAACGACCAGATCAGCTCCGCATGATTGTCCAGCAAGTAGGTAATCAGCCTTGCCAGGCTGGCAATACTGGTTAGAATGCCGGCTAACAGGGTGAATAAAAAGGCACCATCTATAGCTTCCCAGGTGTCACGAAACCGGCCCTTCAATAGCCACAGCAGCTTCCCAGGCGTGCAAGCTGCGATAGCTGCCAGCAGCCGGTCGTATATGCCGCTTATAAAAGCAATGGTCCCGCCTGACACACCGGGGACTACATCGGCGGCGCCCATGGCAATACCTTTGAGAAAAATCATCACGAAGGCCAGGGGCTGATTGTCTTTGTCGCTCAAGATCGAATGGCTCCTGCCAGAAGGGGTACAAATCGGACCGGTTCAACCTGCTGGTAAATGAAGTTCTCGCCCTCACGAATCACCAGCGTCAGAAACTGCTCTTTTTCACCAACCGGAATCACCATTCGCCCGCCATCGGCGAGCTGATTCAGCAACTCCTTGGGCACCTCGGCCGGCGCCGCCGCTACCAGAATGGCATCGTATGGCCCATATTGCGGCCAACCCCAATTGCCATCGGCATGGCGGAACACCACATTGCGGATATTGATGTCCTTGAGCACTACCTTTGCGCGCTCCTGCAACGGATGGATTCGCTCGACGCTGAACACGCGCTCGACGACCTGGGCCAGAATCGCCGTCTGATAACCCGAGCCGGTACCCACTTCCATGACCTTGTCCAGCGGCCCACCGCCTAACAGCAGCTCGGTCATTCGCGCGACTATATAAGGTTGGGAAATCGTCTGATTGTGGCCGATGGGCAGAGCGGTATCTTCATAGGCACGATGGGCCAGGGCTTCATCAACAAACAGATGGCGGGGCGTGCGGCGCATGGCCTCCAGCACATGCAGGTTACGCACGCCTTCCTCGAACAGCCGCTCGAGCAGCCGTTCACGCGTACGCTGCGAGGTCATCCCTATGCCCTGTCTGTCCATACCCTGCCTGTCCATACCTTCTCGCACCGCCATTCAGCCAAGCCCCTCAAGCCACTGTCCGAGATGATCGAACACCTCATAATGGGTTTTGTCCACTCGCAGCGGCGTTACCGAGACATAGCCCTGCATCACCGCGTGAAAATCAGTCCCTTCACCACCATCTTCCGCGTCACCGGCCACCGATATCCAGTAGCCTTCCTTGCCGCGCGGATCTACCCACTTCACCGGCTTGGCCGCACGTGAACGATGCCCGAGCCGTGTCAGGCGGATGCCCTTGATATGGTCCATGGGCAGGTTAGGTATGTTCACATTGAGAATGGTCCGGGGCGGCAGGTCCAGCGCTTCGTGCGCCGCCACCATGCGCTGAGCAATCAGCGCTGCAGTGTTCATGTTATCGCCCTGCCGTCCGACCAGCGAAAATGCCATCGCTGGGCGTTGCAAAAAACGCCCTTCCAGTGCTGCGGCAACCGTGCCGGAATAAAGCACATCATCACCCAGGTTGGCGCCATGATTGATGCCTGCCACCACCATATCGATGCTGTCTTCGTAGAGCGCATTAAGACCAAGATGCACACAGTCGGTTGGTGTGCCATTGAGACCAATAAAGCCATTGGCCAGTTCAAAAGGGCGTAATGGCTTGTCCAGGCTGAGCGAGCTACTCGCCCCGCTGCGGTCCTCATGGGGAGCCACCACCACACACTCGGCATAGCCACTCAAGGCCGCATGCAAGGCCATCAGGCCGGGTGCCAGCACACCGTCATCATTGGCAATCAGAATACGCATCAGATTTCGCTTTCCAGTCCACCGCCCGGCTCGTCCGTCAAGGCAACAAGCTCACGGAGCACTGCTGTGGCGAAGCAGCCGGTCGGTAGGGTGAATTCAACTACAAGACTATCAGGAGAAGGATAATGCCACGTCAGCGCCCCGATGGGGAGGCGCAAGATGCGTCTGGCCTGTTCAACCTCGGCTGCCAACAGCCAGCCGACCAGTTGCGGCTCGGCCGCTGCTACCGCCTGCTCGAGGTCGGCGGTAGCAGCACTGACCGCTGATTCGCCCACACCCCACAGCGGCCCGGTCGGATGTATATCCAGCGCCGCCAGGCGCGGATCATCCTTGGCAAGCCGGTCAGCAGAGAACTGGCTGCGGCTATGGGTAAAGGCCAGACAATCGCCGGCCAACACGCTGTTCCAACTGCCGTCGGCGACCCTTTGAGCCAACACCCGATTGAACAACAGGCTACGCGCTGTGGAGAGCAATCGGGAGCGCGTACCTCTGGCGGGCGGCAGCGCGCCGCGCTCAGCCCAGGTACGCGCATCCTGCACATTGCCGCCGGCATAGCCAAAGCGCTGCGGCCCAAAATAATTCGGCACGCCCTGCGCGGCCACCTGCTGCAAGCGCACCTCAAGCGCAGCGGCGTCAGCATCAAGGTGCGTCAGGTGAATAACAAAATGGTTGGCACTATGGGCGCCACGCTGCAGTTTGCGGCTGTGCCGCCGGATTTCGATGCACTGCAGGTTGGCGCCCCAGAGCGAGCTGAAATCAGGATCAGCGCGCCCCGGCAGTTGCAGACTGAACCACTGCCGAGTCACTGCCTTGCGATCCTTGAGACCGGCATAGCTCACGTCACGGATCTTGAGACCCGCCAGCCGGGCCAGCGACTTGGCGACCTCTTCGGTATTCAGGTTGCGCTTCTCGATCAGCAGCCACAAATGCTCGCCCTCGCCGCTCAGGGCGATATCCAGTACTTCGGTTACCCGGAAGTGCTCTGGCAGAGCCTTGAGTACTGCGCTGCCGCACGGCGGGCCCCAGGCAAAGGGCCCCAGACACTCAAGCGCAGGAGCGGTCATACCGGCATCAACAGGGCGACTGCATGCACCGCGATACCCTCTTCACGCCCGACAAAACCAAGTTTTTCGGTGGTGGTGGCCTTGACGTTGACCTGATCGAGGGTGACCTGTAAGTCCGCTGCAATGCGTTCGCGCATGGCGGGGATATGCGGCGCCATCTTCGGCGCCTGGGCGACGATGGTGGCATCCACATTGGCTACCTTCCAACCTTTTCCCTGCACCAGAGCAAGCGCATGGCGCAGCAGCGCCCGGCTATCAGCGCCTTTGAACTGGGGATCGGTATCGGGGAAGTGCTGACCAATGTCGCCCAGGGCAGCGGCGCCAAGCAAGGCATCGGTCAGAGCATGTAACAACACATCGCCGTCGGAGTGGGCAACCAACCCCTGAGTATGGGGGATCTGCACCCCCCCCAGGGTGATAAAGTTGCCCGCTCCAAACCGATGAACATCATAACCATGCCCGATACGCATACTGCCCCCTGCTAATGTCGATCGTCGGTGGTGCCGACGGCAAACGCAGATCTTACAGGCTCGGGCAGTCTGCTAGAAGCTCAGTTGTTCAACGCCTGGGCATGGTGGCGAAGATGATCTTCGATAAAGCTGGCGATGAAGTAGTAGCTATGATCATAGCCGGGCTGGCGACGCAGGGTCAGTGGATGCCCCGCCGACTGCGCTGCCGCCTCCAACGCCTCTGGGCGCAACTGAGCCAGGAAATCATCTCCTTCGCCCTGATCTACCAGCAGCGGCAGGCGCTCGCTCGCACCGGCCAGCAGCTCACAGGTGTCCCAGGCTTTCCAATCCGCCGGATTATCACCCAGATAACGGCCCAGAGCCTTTTGCCCCCAGGGCACCTGACTCGGATTGGTAATCGGCGCCAGCGCAGATACCGACTGATAGCGCCCCGGATTTTTCAAGGCGCAGATCAGCGCCCCATGGCCACCCATGGAATGCCCGCAGATGCTGCGTTTGGCAGAGACTGGGAAATTCGCCTCGACCAATTGCGGCAACTCGTCGACCACATAGTCGTACATCTGATAGTGGCGGGCCCAGGGCTGTTCGGTCGCGTTGATGTAGAACCCCGCGCCGGAGCCGAAGTCGTAAGCGCCGTCCGGATCGTCGGGCACGCCTTCGCCCCTCGGGCTGGTGTCCGGGGCAACTATTACCAGGCCGAGCTCAGCGGCAATGCGCTGAGCTCCGGCTTTCTGCATGAAGTTTTCGTCCGTGCAGGTCAGGCCAGACAACCAGTAAACCACCGGTAACGGTTTGCCCTGATCGGCCTGCGGCGGCAGATAGACGGCGAACACCATATCGCAGTTGAGCGTGCTCGACCGATGCCGATAACGTTTGTGCCAGCCGCCAAAGCTTTTGTTGGCGGCGACCAGTTCCAAAGAATCCTGCATAACATCTCCTGGCTCGGGTAGCCGCGTTTAGAAGTGGATAACCGTGCGAATACTCTTGCCTTCATGCATCAGATCAAAGGCCTTGTTGATATCTTCCAGACCCATGGTGTGAGTGATGAAAGTATCCAGCGGTATCTCACCACTCTGCGCCTTGGCCACATAACCAGGCAACTCGGTACGCCCTTTAACGCCGCCAAAAGCACTGCCGCGCCAGACCCGCCCAGTGACCAGCTGGAAAGGCCGGGTACTGATTTCCTGCCCGGCACCGGCGACCCCGATGATGGTCGACTCGCCCCAGCCCTTGTGACAGCACTCCAGCGCCGCGCGCATCAGTTGCACATTGCCCACGCACTCGAAGGAGTAATCCACACCACCATCGGTCATATCGACAATGACCTCCTGAATCGGCTTGTCATGGTCCTTGGGATTGACGAAATCCGTCGCGCCCAGCTCCTTGGCAATATCGAACTTGGCCGGGTTGACGTCGATAGCAATAATCCGGCTGGCCTTGGCCATGGTGGCGCCGATAATCGCCGCCAGGCCAATACCGCCCAGGCCAAAGATGGCGACGGTCGCGCCCTCTTCCACCTTGGCGGTGTTGAGTACCGCACCGATGCCGGTGGTCACACCGCAACCCAGCAGGCAGACCTTCTCCAGCGGCGCATCCTTGGGAATCTTGGCCAGGGACACTTCCGGCAATACGGTGTATTCGGAGAAAGTCGAGCAGCCCATGTAGTGATAGATCGGTTTGCCCTGGTAGGAGAAACGCGAAGTGCCATCGGGCATGACGCCCTTGCCCTGGGTAGCACGCACTGACTGACACAGGTTGGTCTTGCCCGACTTGCAGAATTTGCACTCACGGCACTCGGCCGTATACAGCGGGATCACGTGATCGCCCACTTCCAAAGAGGTCACCCCCTCGCCTACCGCCTCGACAATACCGCCACCTTCGTGGCCCAGAATCGCCGGAAAGATACCTTCGGGATCTTCACCTGACAGGGTAAATGCATCGGTGTGGCACACACCACTGGCCACAATGCGCACCAGCACTTCGCCTTTTTGTGGCGGGGCCACATCCACTTCCACAATCTGTAATGGCTTGCCTGCTTCAAAAGCAACGGCGGCTCGGGATTTGATCATGACTTGCTCCACTGGTTGATGACGCGATGCCCACAGTGTAGTAGAACGTCGATTCGTGGATAATAAGCCACCAAACAAAACATTATTGCTCATCAGGGATAATCATGACCCCATGGGAAGGAATAGACGAGTTTGTCAGCGTCGCCGAGCTCGGTCATTTCAGCGGCGCTGCCAAGCGGCTGGGCGTATCGTCTTCGCACGTCAGCCGTCAGGTGGCGCGGCTTGAAGACCGACTGCAGACCCGTTTGCTCTATCGCAGTACGCGCAAGGTCAGCCTGACCGAGGCGGGTATCACCTTTCTCGCCCATTGCCAGCGGCTGATCGACGCCCGCGATGAAGCCATGCAAGCGGTCAGTGACCTGGGCGGCACGCCCAAGGGGCTGTTGCGGGTCACCTGCGCAGTCGCCTATGGCGAGGACTTCATCATGCCGCTGCTCAATGACTTCATGCAGCAGCATCCGCAGTTGAAAATCGAGATGACGCTGACCAATCAGACGCTCGACCTGCTACACGGCAGCTACGATCTGGCCATCCGCCTCGGACGTCTGCAGGATTCCAGCATGATCGCGACCCGGCTTGCGCCAAGGCATATGTATCTGTGCGCGGCGCCCGCCTACCTGGAGCGCCACGGCGCGCCGCACAGCCTTTCTGAGTTGCCCAGGCATAACTGTCTTGTTGGCAGTAGTGATACCTGGCAATTTCAGCAGAGCGGGCGGGAGATACCCCTGCGCATCCAGGGCAACTGGCAATGCAATAGTGGCAAAGCCGTACTGGAGGCGGCCCTGCGTGGTTTCGGGTTGTGCCAGCTACCCGATTACTACGTCCATGAGCACTTGCGCAGCGGCCGGTTACGCGCTCTTTTGCCCCAGCATCAGCCTCCGCACACCGCCGTATGGGCGCTCTACCCACAGCAAAGGCACCTGTCGCCTAAAGTGCGTCAGGTCGTGGAATTGCTCAGAGAGGGGCTTGCCGGCAGAGAGGAATACCGTCAGTAAGCCAAAGTGGCTAATGGCGCAGGCAAAACGAGCAGACACAAAAAGGCCGGAAGATTTAGATGGGATAACCTTCCGGCCTGTGCAGTACTACCTGATCAGATCAGGCGACTGTTCGTATAAACAACTGAGAAATACTGCTTAGTTGTATTCCTGAGCGCGCTGCTGCAGCTCTGGATCAGACTGGATGCGCGTGGCGATCTCATTGTAAACCGGTACTTCAATACCGACTTCGCCAACGGCTTCCATCATTTTCTCCTGAGCTTCCAGTTGCAGTGCCTGAGCCTGCTCCTGGTCTTCAGCTTCGTTCAGCTTCTGAGTGAACTCGTCACGAATTTCAGCCACTTTACCTTCGGCTTCAACGAACTTTTCCAGATCAGCATCCGAAATCGGCGCAGCAGCTTGCTGCTCCATCGGTGCCTGTGCCGGGGCACCTTCCTGCGCAACGGCAGCGGAGGTGGCAAAACCGAAGGTGGCAAGGCAAATAGCAGCTGTCAGTGTTTTCAGGTTAGTCATATCGTTTCTCCTTTGTTTGGAATCACTGGTATCAATCCATTTTGCGTGCCAAGTCCTTAAAAACAGATACAACCCATTGATTTAAATAGCTTTATGTTGAATCACAGAAATTTTATGGATTGTTCATCTAGCCAAATTAACGCTTTATGTGTATCTTTTTTTCACATGAGCAAAAAATACCCGTTCAAAACTGACACACAATGGTGGAAGCGACCCTGGACCAGCATCAGCGGCGTTCAGCGCACGCTATTGCTCTTCGTGGTGCTGCCTCTGCTGCTGCTTACCGCGCTGGGCATTCGCTTTGGTCTGGGCCAGGCTAGCCAGTTTCAGGAACAGCGATTAAAGAATGATCTTGAGTTGATCGGCCGCGCCATCAGCATCCCGGTAGGCGCCGCATTAGGCCAGAACGACCAGGCGGCCATCGAGTTGGCACTCGGTTCAGTCTTTGTGCTGGGCGAAGTCTATGGCGCATCGGTGTTCGACGTCACCGGTACCCGTATTGCAGCAGCGGGTATTACCGAGAGCGACCTGAGCCGTACCAGCATCCCTCAACGCATCGTGACTACCGGCGAGGGTCAGGAAGCCTATAGCCGAGTCGCCGGGCGCGATCTGTTTTCCCACTTTCTACCCCTGTTCGACCACACCGGACAAATCAAGGGGCTGATCCAGATTACCCGACGAGCGAGTGATTTTGGCCGCGCCCTGGATCAACTGACCATTATTGCCTGGCTGGTGTGGTCGCTACTGGGGCTGACCATCATCAGCGCGGTGATGCTAGGCCACTATGGCGGTGTGGGGCGTCATGTGGACAAGCTGCAAGCCCACATGCAACGCGTTGCCGCCGGCGACCATTCGCACCGCGCCGCGGCCGAAGGGCCCAGTGAGGTGGCCAGCCTGGCGGAGGGCTTGAACAGCATGCTCGACAGCATCGAGCAGGCGCAACGCGAGGTGGAGGCGCATCGCCAGGCGGAAACCGCGCTACTGGCGCGACTCAAAGACAACGAGAAAATGGTCGCCATCGGCGGCATGGCAAGGGGTATCGCCCATGAATTGGGCGCACCTTTAAGCGTGATTGACGGGCGCGCCCGGCGCTTGCAAAAAACCGAGGGGCTCGACCCGCGCCAGCAGAAACAGCTTGAAGGAATACGCTCACAGGTCTGGCGTCTGACCCGCACGGTCAACCAATTGCTGGACTATTGCCGCCCTGCGGCTACGCAGCATCGCAATATCGAACCCAAACTGCTTCTCAGTACCGTCTGTGACGCTATCCGGCCGGAGTTCGAGTCTGCGGGCAAACACCTGACTATCGCCCTACCCGACAAAGTGCCTGGTTTGTACGGCGATGCCGGGCGCCTCGAATTGGCATTACTCAACCTGCTACGCAATGGCCTGCAAGCCGCGCATGGACAGGTCAGCCTCAGCCTGACTGCGGAGGCCGAGAGTCTGCGCATTTGCGTGGGCGACGATGGCGCCGGCCTCCCCGACGGCCCCGTCGATCATTTGCTCGAGCCTTTTTATACCACCAAGTCCCCAGGCGAAGGCACCGGTCTGGGCCTGGCTATCGTCCAGGCCGTCGCCGAAGAGCATCAGGGTGAATTGCAACTGGGCAGCAGCACACTGGGAGGCTGCCAGGCGTGCCTGACCCTGCCGACATCCCGTCATCACGCACAACAATCAGCCAATCCAGCGGAGGATCGCCCTGATGTCCCAGACTGAACATGTATTACTGGTCGAGGACGACAGCGGCCTGCGCGAACTCCTCCAGGAAGAGCTTGAGAGTGAAGGCTACCGCGTAACGGCCTGCGGTGACGCCGAGCAAGGCCTGCAGATGCTGGAAACCGAGCAGATTGATCTGCTGATCAGCGACCTGCGCCTACCTGGCAAGAACGGCCTGAGCCTGCTGCCCAGTGCACAGAAAGCTGACCCGCCTCCGGCGGTGCTGATCATCACCGCCTTCGGCTCGGTGCAGCAGGCGGTAGAGTCGCTGAAGGCCGGTGCAGATGATTTTTTGACCAAACCGCTGGAGATGGACCACTTTCTTCTCACCGTCACCCGTCTGCTGGAAAACCGTCGGTTGCGCAACGAAGTCAGACATTACCGCTCCTTGTTGGCGGTCCGGCAATACAACGGCATCATTGGCCAGAGCCCGGCCATGCTGCAGCTGTTTGACCAGATCAGCCAGATCGCCCAGGCAGACGGTCCGGTGCTGGTTCAGGGCGAGAGCGGTACCGGCAAGGAATTGGTGGCTCGGGCGCTGCACGAGCAAAGTCCGCGCAAGGACAAGCCCTACATGATGGTCAACTGTGGTGGCATACCCGGGGAACTGATGGAAAGTGAGTTCTTCGGCCATGCGGCAGGCGCGTTCACCGGCGCGCGAACCCAGCGAGCCGGCCTGTTCCAGCAGGCCGATGGCGGCACCCTGCTGCTGGACGAACTGGGCGAAATGCCGCTGGCCCTGCAGGCCAAATTGCTGCGCGCTTTGCAGGATGGCCGTATTCGGCCGGTGGGCAGCGACCACGAGATTCAGGTAGATGTGCGAGTAGTCGCCGCGACAAACCGTAATCTTACTCAAGCCGTGGCCGACGGCAGCTTCCGCGAGGATCTGTTTTATCGCCTCGAAACCTTTGCCCTGCAAATACCCCCTTTACGGGCCCGGGGTGAAGACGTGCAGTTGCTGGCCGAATTCTTCCTCACCCGCTTCAACGCCCGCCAGCAGCGCGCGATCAAGGGCTTCAGCGACGACGCGCTCAAGGCTCTGCTCAGCTATAACTTCCCCGGTAACGTGCGGGAGCTGCAAAACGCCGTGGAACGCGCAGCAACCTTCTGCGACACCCGCATGATTGAGGCCCGCCACCTGCCGCTGCGCATCCTTGAACAACCTGCCGATGCTGATAATTTACCTTTACAGGACAACACCCAGCCGCTGATCACCAGCCTCGACCCCGGGGAAGATCCCGCCGGCATGCCGAGCCTGGAGAGCGTCCAACGACGCTATATCCATCAGGTACTCAAGGCCACTCAGGGCAACAAGCGCAAGGCCGCCGACATCCTTGGCATCACCCGGCGTACGCTTTACCGCTGGCTGACCTGAGCAGCCAGCGCCTGATTCCGGACAGCGTGGATATCGCACCAGGGCATGCAGACATAGCCAGAACGGCTACACTCAAGCACAATGCCATTACCCGGCTAGGCTGCAACGTCTGCACAGGATAAGAACATTGAATGGACTCTTCATCTGACACGACCGTCAATACCCGGCTGATACCAAGGGTGATTGATCTAACCCGCTGGGCTCTGTTGATCAGCCTGTCGCTGCTGGGTTGCACTGCTCTGAGCGAGGAAACCCTCAAACTGGTCACCGGCGAGCAATACGCGCCTTTTACCGGAAGCGAGCTGCAGGACGGCGGCGTGCTGACCGCGCTGGTAACTCAGGCTTTTGCTCGCAACAGCATCGCCACCGAAGTGGCTTTCAGGCCCTGGACAAGAGGCTATGAAGACAGCCTCAAGCTTGAGTACGCTGCTGCCTTTCCCTATATCGCAACGCCAGAACGTGAAGCTGACTTCCTGTTTTCAGACCCGTTGTACCTCTTGAAACTGCGCTTCTATGTCAAGCCTGATAGCCCATATAAAGAGGGCTCGTCTGGAGAATTGGCGAATGCCGTATTTTGTTTGCCCGCAGGATACGAATTCGCTGGCTGGGCTTCGGATCGACGCGACGAACTGACCTTCGTTCGCCCCCGCAGCATAGCGCAGTGCTATCAAATGATGGACCGGGGTCGGGTTGACGTACTGATCAGCAATCCGGCGAATGTCGCCTACCTGACCAGCCGGCCTGGCAGCGAAGCGAGGCAGTGGGCAATGCGTGAGTTACCGCACCCGTTGGCCGATATGACCCTGCACTTGATCGTCCCTGCGCACCACCCTGAAGCTCTCAAGCTATTGGATGATTTCAATACCGGCCTGCAGCAGTTACATGCCAGCGGTGAGTCAGCCAGGCTGTTCGCCGATCACCCCGACTACCAGGCGGTACTGCCAGCCCAGGCGCAATGACACGGGTCTTTACAGTCTCTTTACCCAGAACCGCCCCGCCCTGACATCCTCACCTGTAAACTCGTGCTCAATTACCCGTTCTGGATGCCGAATCATGCAGGCTGTACCTCCACGCTTTTCATTTCGCCTGATACTGTTGCTGGCTGCCATTGCTCTTGGCACTGCTGCGCTGGTCTGGTTCATGTGGTTGAGCCCACAGAACCGCGTTCCCGAGTACACCAGTGCCGAGGTAGGGCGCGGCACTATTGAAGACAACATCACCGCACTCGGCACCCTCGGCCCGCTGGACTATGTGGATGTCGGTACCCAGGTATCCGGTCAATTGCTGCGCTTGCACGTTGCATTGGGTGACAGCGTGGAAAAGGATCAACTGCTGGCAGAAATCGACCCCACCGTCTATCTGGCACGGGTAGAGGCCAGCACCGCACAGTTGGCCAACCTGCAGGCGCAACTCGCTGATCGCGAGGCTCAACATACGCTGGCAAGACTTCAGGCCGAGCGACAAAACAACCTGCGTAAACTGGACGCGACCAGCCAGGAAGCACTGGAAAGTGCGCAAGCGACCCTGCGTTCGGCTAGTGCGCAGATTGCCGCGGTGAAGGCGCAGATTCGCCAGACCGAATCTTCGCTCAAAGGGGATCAGGCAGACCTGGACTACACGCGCATCTACGCGCCGATGTCCGGGACCGTGGTGCAGCAACTGGCCAATCAGGGCCAGACCTTGAACGCCAACCAGACCGCGCCGGTGGTGGTGCAGATTGCCGATCTGTCGACCATGACCGTGCGTACGCAGGTGTCCGAGGCCGACATCAGCCGCCTGCAACCAGGCATGTCTGCGTACTTTTCCACCCTTGGCCAGCCCAACCGCCGCTGGGAAGGCACCCTGCGGCAGATTCTGCCGACCCCCGAGGTCATCAACAACGTGGTGCTGTTCAACGCGCTCTTTGATGTACCCAACGAAGATGGCCAACTGCTGCCGCAGATGAGCGCTCAGGTATTTTTTGTCAACGAGTCGGCTGAAAATGTATTGACCGTTCCGGTGGCTGCATTGAGCAAGCCCTTGCGCAACGAGGCTGACGCCACCCCGGTACGCGGTAGCCGCCATGAGGTGCAGGTGCTTGATGCCCAGGGCAGGCCACAACTGCGTACCATCACGGTAGGCACGCGTAACCGCGTAGTGGCCGAAGTGATCGAGGGGCTGAACGAGGGCGACCGGGTGGTTACCAGCGGCTTGCCGAGCGACTCAAATGCTGATGGCGGCCGCGTGCCACGACGGTTCATGTAAATCATGACTGACTCTCTGATCCGCCTGGACAATATCACCCGCACCTATCGCAATGGTGAGCTGGCGACGACGGTTCTGCACAACGTCTCGCTGGATATTCACCAGGGCGAGTTTGTCGCGATCATGGGCGCCTCCGGTTCAGGCAAGTCGACACTGATGCACCTGCTCGGCTGTCTCGATCGCCCCACCAGCGGGCAGTACCTGTTTCGCGGCCAGAATATCGATAGCCTCAGCAACGATGAGCGTGCCAGCCTGCGCCGGGAAACCTTCGGTTTCATCTTCCAGAGCTACCACCTGATCTCTTCCGCAAGCGCCACCGAAAATGTTGAAGTGCCGGCCATTTATGCGGGGCTGCCGCGCGCCGAGCGCCACCAGCGCGCGCAGGAATTACTCACCGGCCTGGGCCTGGGCGAGCGCCTTGGCAACAAGCCCAACCAGCTCTCCGGCGGGCAGCAACAACGGGTATCCATTGCCCGTGCTTTGATGAACGACGCCCAGATCATCCTTGCCGATGAGCCCACCGGCGCACTGGACAGTCAAAGTGGCAAGGACGTACTGGCACTGCTCAAGCAACTACACCAGCGCGGCAAAACCGTCATCATCATTACCCATGACGCAGAGGTGGCCAGCCATGCCGAACGGCTGATTGAAATGCGCGATGGACGGATCATCAGCGACAGCGGCGGCACCCCGGCTCCTGCGCCCGATCAGGCCGAGCCTTCAAGCAACACATCTGATGAACCGCTAAAGCCCCGTCAACCTTCCATCCTGCTGGCTGACAGCGCAGAAGCTGTGCGTATGGCCCTGCGGGCGCTGCGCGCTAATCTGTTTCGCACGGTACTGACGCTGCTGGGCATCGTTATTGGCGTGGCGTCGGTGGTAGTGATGCTGGCGGTGGGTAACGGCGCCCGCCAGGAAGTCATCGACCGCATCAGCTCGCTGGGTACCAACCTGCTGCTGGTCAGGCCCGGCGCGCCCAATATGCGTCGCTCGGCCGACGGCACTACCAACACCCTGATGCCACTGGACGCCGAACTGGCCGGTCAGCTTGATAACGTGCTGGCGTCCATGCCTGAAATGAGCGGGCGAGTTACCCTGCGCAGCGGCAACACCGATTACCAGACCCAGGTCACCGCGACCAGCCCGGACCTGCCGATGGCCCGCGACTGGGACGTTGCTCAAGGTGTTTTCCTCAATGAGGAGGACAATGCCCGCTATGCCGCTGTCGCGGTACTCGGCACCACCGTTGCCAATAACCTCTACGGCCCAAGCGCCAACCCGCTCGGCGAGTATGTACTGGTCAACAACGTCCCTTTCCAGGTCATTGGCGTAATGGAGGAAAAGGGCGCTACGCCCTGGGGTTCGGACCAGGATGACGTGATATTCGTACCACTGAATACCGGCAGCCTGCGGCTGATTGGCCAGCGCAGCTTGAACTCCATCACCATCATGATTGACGACCTTGGCCAGTCGCAACTCACCCAGGAGGCCGTTCGCCAGACCATTCTGCAGGCCCATGGCGGCGTCGAGGATTTTCAGATTCGCAATATGGCGTCGCTGCTCGAAGACGTTGCCGACACCCAGAATACCTTTACCGTGCTACTTGGCTCGATTGCGGCGATTTCCTTGCTGGTAGGCGGCATTGGCGTGATGAACATCATGCTGGTTAATGTCACCGAGCGGACTCGCGAGATCGGCATACGCGTGGCAACCGGGGCACGTACCCGGCATATTCTGCAGCAGTTCATTGTCGAGGCGCTGGTGGTCTCGGCCATCGGTGGCGCGCTCGGTGTTATCGGTGGGCTCGGTTTCGCTGCCGGTCTTCAGGCATTGGGCACGCCCATTCAATTTACCCCCGGCCCGGTGATGCTGGCCTTTGGTTGCGCCTTCGCCACCGGCCTGATTTTCGGTTACATGCCTGCCCACAAGGCAGCGCATCTTGATCCAGTGGTGGCTCTCAGTGCTGACTAAACAGAAAAATCTATTGAGCCTGCTCGCCGCCAGCCTGCTGCTAAGCGCTTGCAGCATCAACAGCCCGATGCCGCAAGCGCAGGTCAGCGCGCCAGCAAACTGGACCCAGCCTGCCGATCAGTTGGCCTGGCCCAGCGCTGACTGGTGGCAGAACTACCAGAGCGAGCCGCTCGAAGCCCTGATTCTGCGTGCACGCAGCGGCAACCTCGACCTGGCCACCGCCGCGACACGGCTACTTCAAGCGGATGCCCAGTTGCGCCAGGCCGGTGCGGCATTACTACCCCAGGTCGACGCCAGCATTTCAACCAATCGCAGTGGCAATGACAGCACTGATAGCGGCAGCAGCTATGGTGCAGGACTGACGACGCGCTACGAAGTGGATTTCTGGGGCCGAAACCAGTCGCTGCGTAGCGCTTCGCTAGCGAGCCTTCAGGCCACCCGATTTGACCAGGAAACGCTGGCCATCAGCATTGAAGCCGCCGTGGTTACCACCTGGCTGCAGATTCTGGAAAACGATCAACGCCTGCAGCTCGCGCAGGACAGTCTGAGCAGTGCCGAGCGTGTATTGGAGCTGGTCGAGGCGCGCTATCGCTTCGGCGCTGCGGACAGTCTGGAACTCAGCCAGCAACGCACGCTGGTCGCTCAGTTACGTGCAGGCCTACCAACACTGCAGCAGCGGCAACTGCAGTTGCGCAACAGTCTGGCATTGCTGCTAGGCGACACGCCGGATAGCGTACTGCCTCCCAGCAGCCCGTTAACCGACGTCGCCATTCCCGCTGTTGTAGCCGGGCTTCCCTCCGAACTGCTTGAGCGCCGCCCGGATATTCGCGCCAGTGAAGCACGCTTGCAAGCCGCCAATGCCGATCTCGGCGCAGCCCGGGCCGCCCTCTTTCCAAGCATCCAGCTGACGGCGCAGCTGGGCGCACAGAGTCTGGCCCTTGGCAGCCTGGTGAGTAATCCGGCGACCAGTTGGAGTCTCGCCGCAGGGCTGGTGCAGCCGATCTTCCAGGGCGGACGCTTGCGTGCGCAGGTCGATGGGTCCGAAGCGCGCCAGGAAGAACTGCTGGTGGACTACCGTCGTACTCTGTTGACCGCACTTGGCGAGGTGGATACGGCGCTGGGCGCAGTACAACAGGCCGAACAGCGCTATGGGTTTCTGTTGACTGCCAGCGAACTGGCCGAGCAGGCCTTCCGGCTTGCCGAGGCGCGCTACCGTGAGGGCTCCATTACCCTGCAGACACTACTGGACACCCAGCGTACCTGGTACGGCAGCCTGGACAGTCTGACCCAGCAACGGGCTACCTGGCTGCTGGCCAGTATCGATCTATACCGCGCGCTCGGCGGTGGCTGGCAGGCGCCAGCGGGTGCATAGACGCAGTGCGCTGGGGTAAGCTGTAAACCTTTGCCCGGCTCACTGCGGAGTATCAAGTGCCCCACACCTTACGGCTGACCACCCTGCTGCAGCGTGACTATCGCCAGTACGACTTCCCCTTGCTACAGCTCAGGCAGCAACTCTCTGCCATAGACGATATATGCATAACGCTGGGTGTCAGCCCCATAAGTCACTTTGTCGACATCAGCGCCATCGAATGGCGGGAGGCCGCTCAGTCGGCCAGCGCTGAGACATCAGAGCTGCAGATGGACCCAGAGACGGGTACCGCTCTGACTATTGAAGACTATATCTGGCACCCCTGCGCTCTTGGCATGGCTAGTCTGGACGCCTTGAACCTGCACTTGTTGCACGGCGACAATATTCGTTTGCAGACTGGTGATCTGCAGCCACTACGGGCAGAACTGGCCTGGTGCATTGAGCATCTGGCGCCACTGGAGGCGGACGGCGGTCAGTTCCATCTAGCAGCTGTTTGAGTAGAACCTGACTGGCTCGCACATAGGCGGCCAGCCTTGGGATTGACGTCTCTTGAAATATAAAGCTCGCCAACATACTGTCAGAAGGGCCTATGCTTCACGCATCGAATCAAGGATTTGCCAAGCACCCATGACCGACCTCATTCGCATCGTTTACATCAGCCGCGCCACCTTCCCCAGCGCCGACCCCGCCGACGGCGTGGAGCCAACGGTATCGAGAATCCTGTCGACTTCACGGGTAAATAATCGCAAGAACGGTTTGGTCGGCATGCTGTATTACGGCGATGGATGCTTCTTCCAGTGCCTGGAGGGTGAAACCTTAAAAGTTCAGACGCTGTACAAGACCCTGCTCAAGGACCCGCGTCACAAGGATTTGAAAATTCTGGCCAGCGAGCCGATCAAGCGCCTGTCTTTCCCCGATTGGTCAATGAAGTATGCGCCGGTGGATCAGCACATGCGCAATCTGCTGGAAGAGCATGGGTTTGACCATTTTGACCCCTATCGCTTTGATCACCACCTTATTGAACGGGTCATGCAGTTGCTGCAAGGCGTTCCCGACCCCACCGTCCCCCCGGTAGAGGGCCGTGCCTCGGCACCGGCGCGTACGGTGCTGGCAGCCGAGCAGGCAGCCGAAGCTGAGCGAGCGCCTTCGGCCAGCGGTACCGCGCGATTGAGCCTGGTCATCAGTGTGATGGCCTTGGGCGTCAGCGTAGCGGCCATGGCGCTGGTCCTCACTCAACTTTAGACCGGGCCAGCGGGCCTGACGATGCCCTCCAGTCTAGCGATGCAGGCAGCGACATCCACGTCGTCCAACTGCTCTGGACGCAGAAAACGGCGGCCATATTCCCGATGAAGGCCCGATTCCAGAAACAGAATCAATAGCGACGCATCAACATGCCGGTCCATGGCCATCTGGCACAGGATGTTGATTGCCTCCGATAAGGGCTTGGGCGTCTTGTAGGGGCGATCTGCTGCGGTCAATGCTTCAAAAATATCGGCGATCGCCAGCACCCGATCCGGGACGCCCAAGTGCTCTGCCGACAAGCCACGCGGGTATCCTCTGCCGTCCAGCCTCTCGTGATGGTTCGCAGCAATATCCGGCACCGCCTGCAAAGGCTTCGGAAATGGCAGCGAACGCAGCATGATCAATGTCTGCACAATGTGATCGTTGATCTTGAACCGCTCTTCTGCGGTCAGTGTGCCTCGCCTTATGGACAGGTTATACAGCTCGCCCAGATTCATTGAATGCTCGGGCAACTGCATAGCGAAACCCCAGCGGTTATTCGGGTCTGTCGCTTCCACGGGCGGGCGGCGTTCACCCCAGGGGATGACATGCTCGGGGCGGTCATCCAGCAGGCGCTCCTGAACCGGCAACCGGTCCTGCGGCTGAGCAGCGTGCCGCAGAGCTTCCTCGGTCGACAAGCCGAGGCGATTGTCAAAGTGACGCCACCAGGTTTGCCCGGCGATATCCTGCAACGCCTCAAGCGCTGCATCGGACATGAATTCTCCACCAATATTCGCTTGCGCGACCCGCTCGAAATCATCTTGCAACTGCATATGCCGCGCGTTCATCGCCACCATCAGCTCTGCCTCAGGCTGTCCCTCGGCCAGGCCTTGCCAGTATTCAATCTGCGCATCGCGCCACACCGCGTTCTTATTTCATGTATGCGATTGTAGAGCGTCTCCAGCTTGGTCGCTTTATCCACTACATATTCCGGGCTGGTGATTTTGCCGCAATCATGCAACCAGGCAGCAATGCTGAACGCATAACGCTGTTCGTCACTCATCTGAAATTCATCGAAGGCGCCCGTGCGGCAATTGACCGCCTGATCGAGCAGCATTTGCGCCAACTGCGGTACACGCTCGCAATGGCCTGCGGTGTAGGGAGACTTGGCGTCGATGGCATCCGCCAGCAACTTGATGATCGCCTCCAGCAACAGTTGCTGACCTTCAAATAATTGACGTGTTTCGATAGCTACCGCAAGGGAGCCGGACAGCCTCTGAACAAACTGCTTGAGGCTTGCCAATCTCGAAGCTGGAAGGCTTTCATGGAGTTCGATCAACATGACGCCTACCAGCGCCTCCTGGCGATCATGCAACGCAAGCGACAGGTGCGGCTGACGGGTGTCGATCAGTTGATCGAGCAAATTCTCCGGCTGCTCGCCCAGCGACCCCTCAACCACCAGTTGCTCCGGGTAATCGGCGCCAGCAAGACTGGCAGCACGCTGCAGCCTGCCATCAGCCTGGTACAGATACACCACCGCGCTGCGACCGCCAACAATATTCACCAGCCGCGCCAGTACCGCTTCGAGCATATTGTCCAGCCGCGGCTCTTGACTGAGGCTCAGGGTAATCGCCTGAAATTGATCAATCGCCCTCGCCATGTCGCCGATCACCTCATTCAGATCGCGGACTTCCCGGATAGACGACTGGACACCAGGCGGGTGGCTGAAATCGTAATCACGCAATGCCTGAAGCTGGTCGGTCAACGCCTTGAGCGGTTGCCCCAGGCGCTGACCTAGCGCCCAGCCAATCAACACCAGCAGAGATGACAGAAGCACAATCCATAGCGCTTGCCGGAACAGAATGGCGCGGGCATCACTCAGCAACTCGTCCGCCGGTATGCTGATCAGCACCCGCGCCTGATTGGCGCTGAGCCGGCTCAAGGGCAGGTTCATGCCATACCATTCCCGTCCCGCCGCTTTGAACAGGACTGGCTGACCCGCGGCGGCCTCTATTGTCGCCTCGGTTATTGTCATCAGCTCAGTCAGCGGCGGAATATCCAGCTCATCGAGGGTCGCCAGGCGCGGCTCTCCCTGCTCATGAATAATGAGACGCTCCGCATCGGGGTAAACCATCACCCCCTGACTACCATCAATCACCACAATCTCGGTCCCGGGAGTCAATCGCAAGTCCTGGGCCTCACCACCCAACTCGCTGACCGACGCATCCAGGCCTATCACCGCATCGCCCGCCAGACTATGAATGGCCATGGTCAATCCCACTTCCTGCGTGGTGAAGAACACATAGGGCCGCGTGAGGATCAAATTCTGAGATGCTGTAGCGCTTTGATACCAGCCGCGCGTGCGGGGATCGAATTGGTAGTCCGGTTTCGCCCGGGCCTGCTGCAACCTGAGCGCAATATCGTAAAACAGCCATTGCCCAACAAGCTCTCCGTCTGCATTCAGGCTGATGCTCTGCACCATATATTCGGCCAGTTCCGGGGCGTCATACTCACGCCTTATCTGTTCATCCAGATGCCGGACCAGTAAAAACTCACCTGTTGCATAGCCTACATAAGCCGCACCAAGCACTCTGTTGGCATTCAGGGTTTCAACCAGCAGGGGCAATCTGGAAAGGCGCGCTTGAACATTTTCTTCGGCACCCAGCGGGTCGTGAGCGAGCAGCCGGATAGTGCTTTCAACCGGGTTAAGCAAACGCCCCGCGCGCTCGTTCAGCGCCAGCCCCAGTTGCCGCGCTGAATCGTTCGCGGCCGACAGCATGGCCGCTTCAAGGCCGCGGTAGCCTTGCACCACCACCAACAGCAGCATAAGCGCGAGACAGGAAACAATAGCGCTGGGCAGCAACCATTGCAGCGGGATTCCCTTGGCAGCTTTCATCCTGAGCCTCCAGCTCATCGGTCCTATTGCAAGCCTTATAGATGAACGATAGTTCAGACTCACCTGTTCTGCCGCACGCGAGCCATGGCCAATCAGACAAACACTCATAAACCCACCACAGCGATCTGCAAACAGGTCTATAACAGGGTTATAAACATAGTCAGCGTTGTAAACATAGTCGGCGCGCATAACAGAGCGTTCGTAAGATGAATAGAGACTCGCCCCAAGCGGGATTCGCATAATATTCACCCTGATCTTTCCGACAGCGACCACAGGAAATGCGTATGCCCTCGCCAGAGCACCAGACACTTGATATCAACGGTATCCAGCTCAGCCTGTACAGCAGCGGCCCAGACGCAGGCCCGGTAGTCTGGCTGCTGCATGGCTTTCCCGAGTGCTGGTATTCCTGGCGCCATCAGATCACCGCACTGAGCGATGCCGGCTATCGAGTTTATGCCCCGGAAATGCGAGGCTACGGTGCCAGCAGCGCGCCCGAAGACCCGGCTCAATACGATCTCATGACCCTGTGCGGCGACATTCAGGCGGCCATGGACGAGCTAGGACATACCCGGGTGGCAATGATCGGCCATGACTGGGGTGCACCGGTGGCCTGGCATCTGGCGCTGCTGGAGCCCGAGCGTGTGCAGGTGGTCTCTGGCCTGTCCGTACCTTTTGGTGGGCGACCGAAAAAGCCGGCGATCGGCATGATCCGCGAGCTCTATCAGGACCGCTTCCATTACATGCTGTATTTTCAGAAGCCGGGGCTGGCCGAAGCGGAAATGGCCGAGAATATTCCGCGCACCATGCGGGTGATGATGCACGGCATGTCCGGAACAGCCGGTGGCAGCACGCTGGTACAGGACAAACCGGCCGATGCTCGCTGGCTGGATGACCGCGTCGACCCCGGCGTCCCACCAGATTGGTGCTCCCCGGAAGCCTTTCAGGTCTATGTAGATACCTTCGAGCGCAGCGGTTTCCATGGCCCGGTCAACTGGTATCGCAACTTCGAACGTAACTGGGAACGCACCGAGCCTCTGGCTGGCAAGCAGATCAACCAGCCAGCCCTGTTCATCATTGGCGATGCTGATCCGGTGGGCGAGCTTGAGGCCTATACCATCAAGAAGATGCCCACTGTAGTGCCGCGAGTGGAACAGCATGTGATTGCTGACTGCGGCCATTGGATCCAATGTGAAAAGCCGGAAGCGGTCAACAGCTTACTATTGACCTTCCTGGCCGAGCATTTCCAGCAGTGAAACAGCAGCCTTACGTGAACCTACGTGAACCATCCATGACAGGAGCCGCCATGCAACAGCAGCACATCACCATAGCCCAGCGTTTCTGCGGGCCACCTCAAAGCGGCAACGGTGGCTATGTCGCAGGACTGTTGGCGAAAGCCAAGGGCGGCCCTTGCCAGGTGACCCTGCATGCACCGCCCCCACTGGACAGAGCGCTGCAGTTGGTCAGCAGCGCTGACGACCTGCAACTCAAGGATGGCGACACGCTGCTCGCAACGGCCAAGGCCTATGCGCTGGACACGTCCGTACCACCCGCGCCTGACTTGCAATCAGCACTGACTGCTCAAACCGGCTTTGAAGGCTTTCAACAACATGGACTGCCGGGCTGCTTCGTCTGCGGCACGCTGCGCCAACCAGAGGACGGCCTGCGGATTTATGCCGGCCCGACTGATGCCAGTGCAAATCAGGTAGCAGCGGTGTGGCAGCCGGATATGACACTGGATGATGGGAAAGGAATGGTCGCCAGCGAATTTCTCTGGGCGGCGCTGGACTGCCCTGGCTTTTTTGCGGTCAAGAGGCAGTCTGGCACCGCGTTACTGGGGCGCTTTGCCGCTCGGCTGTTAGTACCGGTTGAGATAGGAGAAACCTTGATCGTCAGCGGCTGGGCAATCGGCCATGAGGGCCGCAAGCACCATGCTGGTACTGCGTTGTATCGCCAGGATGGCACACCCGTGGCACATGCCGAAGCCACCTGGATCAGCCTGAAGCAGGGCTGACCCAGGAAGGCGCCACGCTATTCGGCAGTCAGATAGGATGAACGCGTCAGCCCCAGGCGCAGGGCGTCGACAAAGCGTGCACGCTCGGCCGGGCTGAGCCGTGCGCCAGCCACCTTGTCGCGGTACAGGGTAACCAGCTCATCCGGCTCGAAGTGCACATAGCGCAACATGTCTTCGATGGTGTCGTGAGTTTCAATACCGCCGTGCACCACCCGGCCATCACTGCGCAGGTAGACGTTGACCGAATCGGTGTCGCCGAACAGGTTGTGCATATCCCCGAGAATTTCCTGGTAGGCACCGACCAGAAAGATACCCAGTAGGTAGTCTTCACCCTCTCGCAATTCATGCACTGGCAGACTGTTTTCGATGCTCTGCTCGTCGACGTAATGGCGGATCTTGCCGTCGGAGTCACAGGTCAGGTCCTGCAATACTGCCCGACGCAGGGGCTCTTCCTCCAGCCGGTTGATCGGCATGATCGGTAGCACCTGATCGATTGCCCAGGTGTCCGGCAGACTCTGGAATACCGAAAAGTTGCAGATGTACTTGTCGGCCATCTTGTCGTTCAGTTCATCCAGCACCTGCCGGTGTGAGCGCTGACGGGCCTTGAGCTGATCGTGCAGGCGTGAACAGAGGGCAAAGTAGCACTGCTCAGCCAGCGCCTTCTCAGACAGGCTCAGCTTGCCTTCAGCGTACTGCGCCGCCACGTCAGTCATGTAATGCGTGGCACGCCAATAGGTCTCGGTGACCATCTCGATGTCGTTATGGTCCAGCAGACCGACCAGATTGCGCACCACCTGCGGCAGGCTGTCGAGGTCATCAATGGGCGGCAAGGTATCGTTATGCCGCTCAACGTCAGTCACCTGCACAACCAGGACCGCGTGATGCGCGGTCATCGCTCGGCCGCTTTCGGAAAAGATGTGCGGGTGCGGCAGGCCCTGCTCGTTACAGAAGTCGCGCAACATGGCGACGACCGTGTGGGCATACTCATTGACGTCGTAATTGATCGAACTGGCGTTACGTGAGTGAGTGCCGTCGTAATCAACCCCCAGGCCGCCGCCCACGTCGATGTGATCCACCGGCAAGCCCAGCGCGCGCAACTCGCCAAAGTAGCGAATGGCCTCGCGGAAACCGTGCTGATAATCCGCCAGATTGGCAATCTGCGAGCCCATATGGAAATGCAGCAGGCGCACACCATCCTGCAGTCCAGCATTGCGGAATTGCTCGACTACCCGCAGAAGCTGCGCAGCCGACAAGCCAAATTTGGATTTCTCACCGCCGGTATCCGCCCATTTGCTGGAGGCCAGGGAGGACAAACGCACACGCAAGCCCACCTGCGGCGTCAATCCCATCTTCGCCGCTTCCTCGATCACCAGGCGCACTTCCGACTCTTTTTCGATAACGATAAATACGTTATGCCCGAGCTTCTGGCCAATCAGCGCCAGATGAATGAACTCGCGGTCCTTGTAGCCGTTGCAGACGATAGTCCCGCCCTTGGGCGCCAGCGCCAACACGGCCATCAGTTCCGGCTTGGAGCCGGCTTCAAGCCCAATGGAGACATCTTCGGTGGCGATGATGTTCTCAACCACTGCCTCCTGCTGGTTCACCTTGATCGGATACAGCGCGGTATAACCGTTGGTGTATTCCAGCTCGGCAATATTGCTGTCAAAGGCACCCGTCAACTGACGGACGCGGTCCTGCAGGATATCCGGGAAGCGCACCAGCAACGGCAGGTCCAGCCCGCTTTCGCGTAACTGCGCGACCAGATCATGCAGATCAATTGCCTTGCCATCCGGCCCACGTGGCTTGACGTCCACATGGCCCTTTTCATTGACGTTGAAATAGCCCGCACCCCAATGGCGGATGCCAAACACGCTGCGGCTATCGGCAACCGTCCAGGCTGAAGCATCTTCCTTGCGTGAACGTCGCTGTAACGCCATCTGGTACACCCCTTCTCATATGCTGGAAAAAACTGGCTACAGGATAAAGCAAAAGCGCACGGCATGCCGCTTCGATGATCCGGCATTTGCCAGCTGGATAAGCGGGGTAAAGGCTTGGCCTGCCCCTGCCGGGCAACTACTGTAGTGCAACAATACCGAAACAGTAGTGCAACTGAATGACAAACCTGTAGGAGTGGAACCATGCAACAGTATTTCAGCCTCAAAGGCCGCACTGCCCTGGTCACAGGCGGCAGCCGAGGTATTGGCAGGATGATCGCCCAGGGCTTTCTTGAAGCGGGCGCCAGAGTGATTATCTGCAGCCGCAAAAAGGACGAATGCGAGGCGACCGCCCGCGAGCTGAGCCAGTACGGGGAGTGCATTGCGGTCAGCGCCGACCTGTCCACCGAGGAGGGCGCCAAAGCACTCTACGCTGACTTGCAGGCCCATACCCAGCATCTGGACATTCTGGTCAATAATGCTGGCACCAGTTGGGGTGCAACGCTGGAAGACTTTCCGGTCAAGGGCTGGGAAAAGGTCATGCAACTCAACGTCACGTCCGTTTTCAGCTGCATCCAGCAGTTGCTGCCCATGCTGCGCAAGGCCGGCAACGCCGACAACCCCGCGCGAGTGATCAATATCGGCTCGGTTGCCGGCATCAGCGCCTTTGGCGAACAGGCTTACTCCTACGGCCCGAGCAAGGCAGCTGTTCATCAGCTATCGCGCATGCTCGCCAAGGAGCTCGTCGGCGAACATATCAACGTCAACGTGATTGCCCCTGGGCGCTTCCCAAGCAAGATGACCAGCCATATACACACCGACCTCGCAGCTCTGGCAGAGGATTGCCGGCATATTCCGATGAAGCGCTGGGGTAAGGAAGAAGAGATGTCCGCTCTGGCGATCATGCTGGCCAGTACCGCAGGGGCCTACATGACCGGCAATATCATTCCGATCGACGGGGGCTTTACGCTGTAAAAAAGCTAACGGGCTGGCCGCTGCCAGCCCGTTAGCTATCCGAGGTAAAGACCGCCTGGTGCTTGCCAGAGGCCTTGGCCTTATAAAGCGCTTTATCCGCCCTGCCCAGCACCTCTTCAGGCGTTTGCCCATCAGCCGGCCAGAACGCACCACCGATACTACAACCCACCTTGACCTCGGTACCGGCGATCAGCATCGGCATACCCAGCGCACTCAGCGTTCGCTCAGCAATCTGACGCGCTGTAGCCTGCATCTCATCGGGCTTGATATTGAGTACCATGACGAACTCGTCACCTCCCAGGCGCACCAGCAAGTCTCCCTCGCGGACTTTGGAGCGCAAGCGCTCAGCTACCACTTTCAACAATTCGTCCCCAGCAGCATGGCCGAGCTGGTCGTTGACCTGCTTGAAACCATCGAGATCGAGAAATAACAGTGCCATGGGATTGTTCAAGTCGTGCTTGCGCAAATAATTTTCAAATCCCGCCCGATTGGACAAACCAGTAAGACGATCGGTCAGGGCCAGGGTCGACATTTCACCCAGGCGATTTTCCTGATGCCCCAAGGCGTCCACCAAATGGCGGATGGAGCTGCTGAGCGTTTCCAGCTCTCTAATCCCAGTGATAACCGGAATCTCTGCCGCCTTACCCTCGGCCAATTTATCCGCCGCCCGCGCGATCTGCTGCAAGGGCCGGGTCAGGTAACTGCTGGCAAACCAACCGGCAATGGCAAATACCACGGCCAGCACTGAACCAGCGATGACGATGTCTCGCTGCAGAGCCTGCGCAGGCTCATCGGCCACCAGTAAAGGTTGCCGGGCAACGACCGTCCATCCGAGCCCGGGATAATCACCATGACCGTCAGCCCGGGCGATGCCGGTCAAATACTCCCCCGGCTGCGGACCCGTCCACTCCAGTACGCGACGATTGCTGCCCCGCCGCGGTGCCTTGCTCTCCAGAAGCGGTGCGAGCGACTCGCCTACCCAGCCCGCCGGCCCAAGCAGAACGGTGCCCTCGGCACTGAGTACAAAGAATTCCACACGGCGCCGCTGCTGGGTAGGATTGAGCAACGAGAGACTCACCTCCTCAGCCCAGGCCCAGGACAGATGGGCAGCCAATACCCCCACCAACTGCCCCTCATCAGTTTTGATCGGTAAGCTGATATCAACAAACTTCATGGTTTCGCCCGACGGATTGGGCAACAGACTAGCCAACAGCACAGCCTCGTGCACATCCCCGATAAACAGACCATTTTTACCTTGCTGGTATACCGGCCGCTGGCCGATGTTGACCCCCTCCAGAATCCGCTGACTGGCGACCTGAACGGTGCCTTCGGCATCCAGCAAGCCTAACCAGGACAGCTCCGAAATATTGATCTGCAATTGATCGATGATCCGCTGCTGCTCCGCCCGACCGTTGGCCGCACGCATCACCCCGAGCTCGGCAACCACCTGCATGACCTTGGAGCGTTCGGCCATGTCCCGGTCCAGCCGGTCACCCATCTGATAGGCCAGCTCAGCCAATTCGAAACCAGCACTGGCGCGTAGCCGTGCGGAAAAATCCTTGCTGATGAATGCACCAAAAATCCAGCTCATCGACACGATAAGCAGAGCAATCAACAGCGCCAGGCGTGTTCGCAGGCTGGTAGAGGAGCGCATACAGTAGGTGGATCCTGTCCGGGGAAACCTAAGCCAACAATAGCATCGTCAGCGCGCAAACGAATAGAACCGCCTCGCCAATGGCGCAAATACGAGGGTTGAACAACCTTGATGCAGCGGGGATAAAGAGCGCGCTTTTATAGTCATATAGAAACAATATGACAAATCTATTTAACAGCTGTAAATATTTCACAAGCAAGCAAATGACCCTGTAAATGCCGGCAATAGCGGGTTGAGATAATTTTATGGATATGTTTATTATATAAATAGCATTTATGAGTAAAGATCAGGATCAAATGAAAAACATTCCAGTAACACTACGAAAACCAGAGGCCACAGACGGTTTCGCGCTGAATGAGCTGGTTGCTCGCTGCGCCCCGCTGGATACCAATTCGGTGTACTGCAACCTGCTTCAGTGTGGTGATTTTGCCGACACGGCCATTACTGCGGTCACTGATGAAGGCGACATGGTCGGCTTTATCTCCGGCTACCGCCCGCCGAACAAGCCGAACACCTTGTTCGTCTGGCAGGTCGCGGTTGATAGCCGCATGCGTGGTCAGGGCCTGGCCTTGAAGATGCTGATGAGCCTGGTCGAACGCGTCGCCGCAGACGGCGTCACGCATCTGGAAACAACGATTTCACCCGGCAACGAGGCATCGGAAGCGCTATTCAAAAAAGCCTTTCGTCAGCTTGGAGCCGACTACAGCACCCGGACGATCTTTTCCCGGGAGCAGCATTTCAATGGCCAGCACGATGATGAAGTGCTCTACAGCGCTGGCCCTTTTGCAACAACCTCGTTAGCTGCCCCTTCAGCTACACAGACTGCCTAATTTAGAAACAGGAGACACCATGACCAACTTCGAACAGTTCGAAAAACATGAATCCGGTATCCGTAGCTATTGCCGCTCGTTCCCCGTGATCTTCAAGCAAGCTCGCGGCGCGGAATTGATTACCAGCGAAGGCAAGCACTACATCGACTTTCTTGCCGGTGCCGGCACTCTGAACTACGGCCATAACCATCCGGTTCTGAAGCAGGCACTGATCGACTACATCGCCGACGACGGCATTACCCATGGTCTGGACATGTACTCCGGGGCCAAGGAAAATTTCCTGGAAGTTTTCCACCGGGTGATCCTTGAGCCGCGTGGTTTTGGCGATTACGTGACTCAATTCAGCGGCCCTACCGGTACCAACTCGGTGGAAGCAGCCCTGAAACTGGCCCGTAAAGTGACTGGCCGTAATAACGTGATCAGCTTCACCAACGGCTTCCATGGCTGCAGCATTGGCGCCTTGGCTGTGACAGGCAATCAGCATCACCGTGGCGCTGCTGGCGTGGCCCTGACTGACGTCAGCCGCATGCCCTATGCCAACTATTTTGGCGAAAGCGCCAACACCATCGCGATGATGGACAAGATGCTCAGCGACCCGAGCAGCGGTATCGACAAGCCCGCCGCCGTGATCGTGGAAGTGGTTCAGGGTGAAGGCGGTTTGAATACCGCCTCTGCCGAATGGATGCGCAAACTTCAAAAGCTGTGCCGCAAGCACGGCATGCTGATGATTGCCGATGACATTCAGGCTGGTTGTGGCCGCACCGGCACCTTCTTCAGTTTTGAAGGCATGGGTATTCAGCCGGACATCATCACCCTGTCCAAGTCGCTCAGCGGGTATGGCCTGCCGTTCGCCGTCGTGGTCATGCGCCGCGAGCTGGACCAGTGGGAGCCAGGCGAGCACAACGGTACTTTCCGAGGCAACAACCTTGCCTTCGTTACTGCTGCTGCGGCCATGGAGCACTTCTGGACGACGGATGAATTCGCCAAGAGCGTTCAGGCCAAGGGCAAGATGGTCAAGGAACGCATGCAGAAAATCGTCCGCAAGCACGGCCCGGATTCGCTGTTCGTCAAGGGTCGCGGCATGATGGTTGGTATCAGTTGCCCCAATGGCGAAATTGCCTCGGCCATTTGCCAGGAAGCCTTCCAGCACGGCCTGGTGATCGAGACCAGCGGCAATCATAGCCAGGTCGTCAAGTGTCTGGCCCCGCTGATCATCAGCGATGAACAGATCGACCAAGCCATGACCATTCTGGATGCTGCTTTTGCCAAGGTCATGAACGAAGACACAGCCGAACAGGCTTCCTGAGGAGAACGAAACATGATTGTACGTACACTGAAGGATTGCGAAGCGTCGGAACGTCGTGTGGTTTCACAAAACTGGGAAAGCACCCGCATGTTGTTGAAAGACGACAAGATGGGCTTTTCCTTTCACATCACCACCATCTACGCCAACACCGAGACGCACATCTGGTACAAGAACCATCTCGAGTCTGTGTATTGCATGAGCGGCAATGGTGAGATTGAAACCCTGTCGGACGGCAAGGTTTACAAGATCGAACCCGGCACGCTGTATATCCTCGATCAGCACGACGAGCACATGCTGCGTGGCGGTTCAGAGGACATGAAGATGGCCTGCGTATTCAACCCGCCACTGAGCGGCAAGGAAGTACACGACGCGGACGGCGTGTACCCAGCAGACGCCACCTGAGTACCAGCCTGCTGGCCGGGATTGCACCCAAGCCCGGCCAGCATCAGCGGCTAAAGCCGTTGGACAGAAGTCATGCTGCCCCAGGAAAAGGATGGTCGGCAACATTCCACCAACGACAGAAAGTGATTATGCATACTGTAGAAAAGATCGGCGGCACTTCAATGAGCCGCTTCGACGAAGTACTGGACACCCTCTTTATTGGCCATCGCAAACAGCAAGAGTTGTACAACCGCGTGTTTGTGGTGTCCGCGTATGGCGGCATGACCAATATGCTGCTTGAGCACAAGAAATCCGGCGACCCTGGCGTGTATGAACGTTTTGCCGATGCGCAGAATGAAGATGCCTGGCTGGATGCGCTGGATGCCGTGCTGGCCAGCATGAAGGCCAAAAACGCTGAACTTTTCAGCGGCGACTACGAACGCCAGGCCGCAGACCGCTTTATTGAAGGTCGGATCGGCGATGTGCGTGATTGCATGTTGAGCCTGCAGCAGCTGTGCACCTACGGTCACTTTCAACTGACCGAGCACCTGATGAAGGTGCGCGAGATGTTGGCATCGCTTGGTGAGGCCCACAGTGCGTTCAATACCGTATTGGCACTGAAGAAACACGGCGCCAACGCTCGACTGGTGGATCTTACCGGCTGGAATCAACCCGAGCCGAAAGCTTTCCAGGATATGATCCGGGACAGCTTCGACGGTATCGATCTGAGCAAGGAATTGGTCGTCGCTACCGGTTACACGCATTGCAGCGAAGGGCTGATGAATACCTTTGATCGTGGCTACAGCGAGATCACCTTCGCTCAGATCGCCGCGACCACCAGCGCCCGCGAAGCCATCATCCACAAGGAATACCACCTTTCCAGTGCTGATCCGAATCTCGTCGGGCTGGAAAACGTGGTGACCATCGGCCGTACCAATTACGACGTAGCCGATCAACTGTCCAACCTGGGCATGGAAGCGATACATCCCAAGGCGGCGCGCACACTACGCAAGGCCGGCATTCAGTTGCGTATCAAGAATGCCTTCGAGCCGCACCACGCCGGCACCCTGATCAGTCAGGACTACTGCAGCGAGAAGCCCTGCGTCGAGATCATCGCGGGACGCAAGGATGTGTTCGGCCTGGAGGTCTTCGATCAGGAAATGCTCGGTGATGTGGGTTACGACATCGAAATCACCAAGTTGCTCAAGCAGCTCAAGCTGTATGTGGTGAACAAGGATTCGGATGCCAACAGCATCACCTACTACGCCTCGGGTTCACGCAAGATGATCAACCGCGCGGCGCGGTTGATCGAGGAAAAGTATCCGATGTCCGAGGTCAATGTGCATAACATTGCCATCGTCTCGGCTATTGGCTCAGACCTCAAGGTCAAGGGTATTCTGGCCAAGACCGTTGCCGCATTGGCCAGCGCCGACATCAGCATTCAGGCTATTCACCAGTCGATCCGGCAGGTGGAAATGCAGTGCATCATCCAGGAAGAGGATTACGATGCCGCTGTGGCCGCGCTGCACCAGGCGTTGATCGAGCCGGAAAATCATGGGGATGTGATCGCCGCCGCCTGAGAGGGTTAGCCTTCGGGTAGATATCGAGCTCTATCAAAAGCCGGCACATCCATCAGGATGCGCCGGCTTTTTTATGCGCGGGTCAGGCGCTTAAAAGAAAATCCCGAAGGAGCTGCGCACTACGGGCTGAGTCTTCCTGCATAAAGCAGTGCCCACCCGCTACCGAGGTGACACTGATCTGTGGATTGATCGCGGCTGCTCGCTTGGCAGACTGTTGCACAAAGGGGTAGGTCTTCTCGCCATGCACGATAAGAGTCGGCGTTCTGATCCGCTTGAGCGCAGGCCAGAGCCGCCTGGGCATGCTCTCGAATACCTCGGCTTCACGACTCGGGCGGCACTTGAGTTCAACACCGTGCTCCTGGTGATCCTTGAGCGCATGATCAATATGCGCCTGGAAGGCTGCCTGCTCCCAGCCGCGAAAAATACCCCGATTGTGCAATGCACCAAAGGCCGTTTCCCGATCAGCCCAGTGATGACGCCGGGCCCGAGCCCCATCCGCCATCGGATTGCGCCGCACACCGATCAGGCTCAGGCTGGTACGCAACTGAATCAGGCTCATGGGGAAGAGCACCGGATCCAGCAATACTGCCCGCTCGAATAACCCGGGATGGGCCGCGAGCATCAGACTGGTGAGAACACCACCAAAACTGTGGCCGCAGGCATAATGGCGTGCATCGCCAAAACGCTCGCGCCCAGCGGAAAAGGCTTCCAGCGCCAGTTCCGCATTTCGATTCCAGCCGAGAAAGGGCCCGCCATGCTCACTCTCGCCATGCCCCTGCAGATCACATAGCCAGAGATCGAAATGCTCAGCCAATAGCTGCAACATGGGTTCATAGGTGCGCGTACAAAACCCATTGCCGTGCAGAAAGTGCAGAACAGGTTTTCCCGAGGCGGGAGTATGCCAGCCGCCAAGCGCAAAGCCGGCGGAGGATTGATGATGCCAGGGCAGCAACTGCATGAAAGGCTACTCGTTCATATAAAGGCGCCATTCTAGAGTGCCGCTGCGCGCCTGTCAGCGCCAATCTGGACCGGTACTGACAGGCTGATCATTCAATCAAGCCAGTCCAGGGTCAGAATCAGCCGGCGTTGACCAGCGCTCAAGGCTGGCGACCGGTGCACCAAGCCGCGTCCTTCATTGCCTTGCCAGCGCTCGCCTTTCATCAGCGCCACCTCACCACAGGCCATCACCTGTGCAGCCCCTTGATCTGAATAAGGGTCCACCGCCGGGCTGCCTAACTGCTCGCGCGGCGAATGCTGGTCTTCCAACCATTCAGACCTGGGCCCAGCGTAGCTGGTGATCAGCCTCACCGGCACCTTATCTACATGCCAGCGGGGGCACATGGGTTTATCCAGGGTTCGTAACCGAATGCCGACACTGCGTGCATCCACCAGGCAGGCAAACAGGCTCGTCAGGTAAGCCACATCGGAGACAAACTCAGCATGACCGGGCATCTGCTGAGCGTTGCCCAGCAAGCCTGGCAGCCGAACATCGTCATCATCGCCCTGCTCGTTGCGGCTCCAGGTAAAGGTTTCCGCCAGAACCATGCCCGAGTCCAACACCGCTGTGGCAAATGTCTGAATCTGTGCGGAGCATTGCCGCTGCCACACCGCCAGGTTGACGTCATCGCGCAGTATGTCGAGCAAGCTTTCTACCGCCCCACCTGCGACTTGGCAAGGCGGCGCGACCAGTGCATGGGCCAACATCAGGCTGCCTCCTCCACCCAGGGACCGAAGGGGTCTGGCAAAGAATCCCAGGCAGCGGGGCCTGCCGACATTTCCTCGTCAGTCAGCAGGCAGGCGTCCAGCTCCTGCGTCAGCAGAGCAAAATCGATGTGCTGGCCGATAAACACCAGTTCCTGGCGACAGTCGCCCGTCTCAACATCCCAGTTGGCCAGAATTGCTTCCAACCCCTCGCCTTCGGCAGGCCAATGCTCCTTGGGCACTGAACGCCACCAACGACCAGCGTAGCTGTAGCGCATCAAGCCCCCGGCCTGCGACCAGCTGCCGGCCTCCTGAGGCCGCGTGGCCAACCAGAAAAAGCCTTTGGAACGTAGCAGTCGACCGTTTTCCCAGGTGCGGTTAAGAAAACTGAAAAAGCGTTGTGGTTGAAAAGGTCTGCGCGCCTGGTAGGTATCGGCGGCAATGCCGTACTCCTCGGTTTCTGGCACATGCTCACCACGCATCTCTTTCAGCCAGCCCGGGGCCAGGGAGGCCCTTTCAAAATCGAACCGCCCGGTATTCAGCACCTTGCCCAGCGGCACCTGACCCATGACCATAGGGATAACCTCTGCCTCCGGGTTGAGCCCGCGCAGGATTGCGATCAACTCCTCGCGCTGATCGGCCGAGATCAGATCCATCTTGCTGACCAGAATCACATCGGCAAACTCGACCTGCTCGATCAGCAGATCGGTAATAGAGCGTTCATCTGTTTCGCCATCGGCGCCTTCCAGCACCTCGCCCCCGCTGGCCAGGCTGTCTGCGCCCTGAAAGTCGGTTAGAAAGTTCATCCCATCGACCACAGTCACCATGGTGTCCAGTCGCGCCAGGTCAGACAGGCTGCGGCCCTGCTCATCGCGAAAGGTGAAAGTCTCAGCTACGGGCATGGGTTCGGAAATGCCTGTTGACTCAATCAGCAGATAATCAAAGCGGCCCTCTTCGGCCAGACGCGCTACCTCCAGCAGCAAATCCTCGCGCAGGGTGCAGCAGATACAGCCGTTACTCATTTCCACCAGACGCTCTTCGGCACGGTTTAGCGTAACGTCGCGCTGCACTTCACTGGCATCAATATTGATTTCGCTCATGTCGTTCACGATCACCGCGACGCGAAGATTATCGCGGTTGCGCAGGATCTGATTGAGCAGGGTGCTTTTGCCAGCACCGAGAAAGCCGGATAGCACGGTGACGGGCAACAAGGCTTGGGAGGAAGACATGGCAACTCCTATGACAGTAATGCGGGTGAGATCCGGGAAAGGGTTATGATATAACCGTTGTTATAACATAACAATAAAATAGATTTTTATGCCCTCTTCTGGTCACCCGCCAACTGCTAATATAAAGGCATCACTCCGTCACAATGGTCGACCATGAATCCAGATCTCGGCACCGTCTATCAACAGTCACTTGCAGCAGATAATGCTATCGAGTTTTTGCAAATCCGCTTCAGCGATATCGATTTCGTTAGTAACGAGCTGTGCACCACGCTGTTTGAAGTGCCCTGGGGCGAGGATCAAGAGCTGCATGCCCTGTCGCTGGACTTTGATCAGGAAGTGCTGCTGCAACTCCTGGCGCGCCTTACGCCGGAGGCGCAGCAGCAATTCATTGCGGAGGTCAACGGCCAGCAGCCACCCTTTCATGTCAGCCTGCCAGAGGCTGTGCTGGTGGACCGGGTAAGCTGTGTATTGGGTGAGGAGCAGGAAGTCGAAGGGGAAGTATTTATCCCCTTCGTGATTCAATCGATAGATTAACGCAGGATGTAATCCACGCTGGTTACCACCCGCACGCGCTTGGTCTCTGGCGTAAAGGCATCCACATCTTCTATCGAGAAGTAGCCCTGAGACGCACGGCGGATACTGCCGACCTCGGCTTCAGCGTCGCGGGCGAACTGGTCGGCGGCGGCCCGCGCATCGCGGGTCGCATGCGCAATCATTTCCGGCTTGATCGACTCAAGCTGAGTAAATACAAAGCGCGGCTGGAACTCGTAGCTCTGGGTCAGAGCAACACCCGATTTCACCAGCTCACCGACCGTCTGCATGCTGGTCTTGACCCGCTCCACATCCTCGGTGCGAACCAATACGGTTACCTCTGCCCGGTAGCGGTCAGCCGGCAGCGTATTACCGTACATATTGGCGTGCTGGTCGGTGATCTTCGGCATCGATAACTGAATATCCTCCTCGACAAAGCCCTTGAGAAGCAGGAATGAGCGAATCAGGCTCTGCTGCGCTTCGATATCGGTCTGCAGTTGGTCGAGCGAATTGCCTACTACGGAAAAGTTGATAGGCCAGAGCGCGAGATCCGCATCCACTATGCGCTCTGCCAGCCCCTTGACACTCACGACCCTGTCCGCGTCGCGAAACTGCAACAGCCCGGCCTTGATGCTGATCGCCATGAATGCCAGGGACAGTGCAATCAACGCGGCGGCAATAATCGAAAACCCGGTAAAGCGTGAACTGCGCATAGGGTGCTCCTGAAGCAGGAAGAAGGATTTCTACTGTAGCTCATTTTCAGCGAAGTGAGGGGCCTGATAAGCGGACGTTCGGCGCTGGCAGCAGGCCTTGGGGCCGTTTACTCATCCTTGCGCAGGTCATCGGGAATATCCGGCTTGGGCATGGGCCCAGGGCGCTTGCCCTGCCCTGCCCGGTACTGACGAAGCTGGAAGACATAAGCCAGTACCTGGGCGACCGCCAGATACAGCCCTGAGGGAATCTGCTGGTCCAGCTCGGTACTGTAAAATACCGCCCTCGCCAGCGGAGGCGATTCCAGCACGATGATATCGTGCTCGGCGGCGACTTCTCGAATGCGTAGCGCGGTAAAGTCCGCGCCCTTGGCAATAACGACAGGCGCGCCTGACTTGATCGGATCGTATTTCAGCGCCACGGCGAAGTGCGTCGGGTTGGTGATTACCACATCGGCCTTGGGCACTTCGCCCATCATGCGCCGCTCGGCCATTTCGCGCTGCAATTGTCGGATGCGGGATTTGACCTCTGGCTTGCCTTCCGAATCCTTGTACTCGTCCTTGACCTCCTGCTTGGTCATTTTCATCTTCTGCTTGTTATCCCAGAGCTGGAACGGGATATCCACCGCAGCAATCAGAATCAGTGAGCACGCCAGAAACAACAGCGCCTTGCCCAGGATACGTGCACTGTGGGCGATGGCATCCGGTAAGGGTTGGCGGTCCAGGGTCAGCATCTGATCCTGAAACAGATTGAGCACCGCCAGGGCGGTAATCAGCACCACCAGAAACTTGGCCAGCGCCTTGAGCAGCTCAACCAGCGCCTTGATGGAAAACATGCGCTTGAGACCCGCCAGGGGATTCATCCGTGAGAACTTGGGTGCCATCGACTTGGCACTGAGCAGCCACCCGCCGAGCAGAATGGGCCCTACTAGCGCGGCGATCAACAGCATGAAAAACAGCGGCCCTATCACTTCCAGGCCAATACCGACCGAAGCCAATAGCTGCAAACCCATGGTATCGGTGGAATAGAGCGCTTCGCGCTCGATTATGAAGTTGAAGCGCATCAAATCCAGCAGGCGCCCGGCCATTGCCGGCCCGAGCATGATCAGCCCGGCCGCCGCGACCATGACCACTGCCAGCGTATTGAGCTCCTTGGAGCGCGCTATCTGGCCCTTGTCACGGGACTCCTTGAGGCGTTTCTCCGTGGGGTCTTCGCTTTTATCCTGACCGCTGTCTGACTGCTCTGCCATCAGTCAGCTCCTACCAGGCCGCGCAGCCAGATCAGCGTCTCGGTGGTGACCACCTGATACTGTTCGCCCACGCTGCCCAACAATACCCACATGATGAAAAGACCAAAGACCAGCGTCAGCGGAAAGCCGATAGAGAAGATATTCAGTTGGGGTGCTGCGCGCATCATCACACCGAACGACAGGTTGACGATAAGCAGTGCGGTGATGGCTGGCAGACCGACCAGCAACGCAGCAGACATCACCCAGGAAAAACGCAGCACCAGCGCCATGAAGTCGTTGGGCACCAACGTCTCACCGATAGGCAAGGTGTTGAAGCTCTCTACCATCACTTCGATCACCACCAGATGACCGTTCATTGCCAGAAACAGCAAGGTAACCAACATGGTGAACACCTGGGCCACCACTGCCACGGAGATGCCCATGCTAGGGTCGTTCATCGACGCAAAACCCAGGCCCATCTGCATCGCAATGATCTGCCCGGCCAGCACGTGTATCTGAAACAGCAACTGCAGCGCAAAGCCCATTGCCGCACCAATCAGGATCTGTTCTGCGATCAGCACCCAGGTGCCCAGCGATAGCACATCGATGATAGGCGCGGCGGGTACATGCGGGGCAATGACTGCAGTAATAGCCATGGCCAGGAACAGACGAATACGCACGGGTACCAGCTGCGTACCGATCACCGGCATGGTCATCATCACACTGCCAATACGAAACAAGACCCAGAGGTAGCTCATGACCCATTGGGTAATGACCTCGCTGGACAGCTCGATCATCAGCCGATCAGCCCGGGAATGTTCCGGTATAACCGATCAGTGAATTCAATAAGTTGCGTTACCAGCCAGGGACCCAGCCAAATGAGTGTAAGAAAGGTAAACAACAGACGCGGCAAGAAGCTCAGCGTCTGCTCGTTGATCTGCGTAGCGGCCTGAAACATCGCCACGATCAGGCCCACAAACAGGCTCGGCAGTACGATAACGGCGACCATCACCGTGGTCAGCCACAACGCCTGGCGAAACAGGTCTACCGCTACTTCAGGTGTCATCGCTGCTCCTATACCACCGCAAAGCTGGCGGCCAATGTACCTATGATCAGCGCCCAGCCATCCACCAGAACAAACAGCATGATCTTGAACGGCAGCGAGATGATCAATGGCGAGAGCATCATCATACCCATGGCCATCAGCACGCTGGCGACCACCAGATCAATTACCAGAAAAGGAATGAAGATCATGAAGCCTATCTGGAACGCCGTTTTCAACTCGGAGGTAACAAAGGCCGGTACCAGGATATGAAAAGGAACATCGTCCGGGCTGGCCAGGTCGGTACGCTGGGCCAGGCGCACGAACAGCTCCAGATCGGTTTCACGGGTCTGCGCCAGCATGAAGGCGCGCAACGGTATGCTGGCCGCGTCCACCGCCTGCTGCGGTGTCAGCTCCTCGGCCAGATAGGGCTGCAACGCCGTTTCATTGATACGCTCGAACACCGGCGCCATGACGAACAACGTCAGAAACAGCGCTAGGCCGATCAGAATCTGGCTCGATGGCGTCTGCTGCAAACCCAGTGCCTGACGCAGAATCGAAAACACGATGATGATTCGGGTAAAGCTGGTCATCATCATCACGAACGCGGGGATAAAGGTCAGTGCCGACATCAGCAGTAGAATCTGCAAGCTGACCGAATAGGTCTGCTCGCCTTCCTGGTCGGTGCTTAATGTAATGGCCGGCATACTCAACGGATCCGCAGCCGTTTGTGCCATGACCGAGGGTGCAAGCAATATCAGAACCAACCATAACCAGCGCATCATGCCTTGGGCTCCCGTTTCAGCAAGCCACGCAAGGTGCGGGCGAAATCGGAGTTCATTGCACCGCTGGCCGTCACTTCGGCGACCGGCTCGTCGAACACATGCAGGGTATTGATGCGCCCTGCAGACGCACCGAGCAACATCTGCTTGCCACCCACATCAACCAGTAGAATACGGTCGCGCGGGCCAAGCGGCAGGCTGCTGACCAGTCGAATATGCTGACCACCCTGGGGTGCCAGCGGGCCGACGCGGCGCATCAGGTAACCCATCAGAAAGATAAGCCCGACGACCAGGATCAAGCCGCCGCCCAACTGCGCCAGTTGGCCTATCAACGAGGCCTGACTGGACACGGGTGCAGTGCCAGTCTGCGCCCAGGCCAGCGCCGGGAAGGCTGCGGCCAGTGTCGTTACAATGCTCGCTGCCGCCCTCATCAGCGCAGTTTCTTGATGCGTTCGGATGGGCTGATAACGTCAGTCAGGCGAATCCCGAATTTCTCGTTTACTACTACCACTTCGCCGTGGGCAATCAGCGTGCCGTTGACTTTCACATCCAGCGGCTCGCCGGCCAGACGATCCAGTTCTACCACCGAACCCTGGTTCAGCTGCAGCAGATTGCGGATGGTGATATCGGTATTCCCGACTTCCATTGAAATGGTCACCGGAATGTCCAGAATCACATCCAGGTTCGGGCTGTCGGTACCATCGAACTGGTCACCACCCGCTGCGGAAGATGCGCTGAACTCCTCCATCGGCATGCGCGGCGAGCTGTTCGCTGTCGCCAGCATCGCGTCGATGTCGTCCTGATCGGCATCGCCTGCTTCATCCAGGGCCGCAGCCCATTCGTCTGCCAGTGCCTGCTCCTCGGGAGTGACTTCGTCGGACTTCTTGTCATCAGCCATCTTGTTCTTCCTCTACACGAATAAGCGGTCCGCCGAGCCCTAGCGAGGGCGTACGATCGGTCCCAGAATTTGTAATGCCAGATTACCCTTGACCGAGCCGAGCTTGGCCTTGAACGTTGGCACGCCATTGGCACAGAGCACCATATGATCAGGCAGCTCTACCGGGATCACATCGCCGGGCTGCATGCTCAACAGGTCCTTCAATTTGAGCTGTCGGCGTACTACCGTAGCGCTCAAGGGTACCTTGGCAGCGGTAATTTCCTCACGCAGCGCTTTGACCCAGCGCTCGTCATGCTCATCGACATCCGATTGCACACCGGAGTCCAGCACTTCACGCAAGGGCTCGATCATCGAATAGGGGAAAGTGATGTGCATATCACCACCACCGCCATCCAGTTCGATGTGGAAGGTCGAGACCACCACTACCTCACTGGGGCTGACGATATTCGCCAGGGCAGGATTGACCTCGGAATTCACATATTCGAAATTGACTTCCTGCACCGCCTGCCAGGCTTCCTTGAGGTCCAGGAATGCCTGATCCAGCACCATCCGCACCACCCGCAGTTCCGTCGGGGTGAATTCACGGCCTTCGATCTTGGCATGCCGCCCATCACCGCCAAAGAAGTTGTCGACCAGTTTGAACACCAGCCGCGCATCAAGGATAAACAGCGCCGTACCGCGCAGCGGCTTCATCTTCACCAGGTTCAGGCTGGTGGGCACGTACAACGAGTGCACGTATTCGCCAAACTTCATGACCTGAACACCGCCCACCGCCACATCAGCAGACCTGCGCAGCAAGTTGAAAATACTGATGCGGGTATAACGGGCAAAGCGTTCGTTGATCATCTCCAGCGTCGGCATCCGCCCACGCACGATGCGATCCTGGCTGGTCAGGTCATAGTTCTTGACCGCGCCGGGCGTACTATCGACTTCGGTTTCGACTGCCCCATCATCGACGCCATGCAGCAGCGCATCGATTTCATCCTGTGAGAGCAGATCCTGAACGGCCATGGTGGCTTCCTATTGCAAGACTATATTGGTAAAGAGTACCGACTCAATGACCGGATTGCCGAGTTCACGTTCGAGCAATGCCTTGATTGCCAAGGTGGCGCGCTCGCGCAACGCTTCCTTGCCCTCGGGCGAAAACAGCGTCTGAAATTCCTCGCTGCTGAACAACAGAACCAGCTCGTTGCGGATCAACGGCATGTGAGCCGCCACGCTAGCCATCCCCGTCGCATCGCGGCCCATCAATACCGCGCTGACCTGCATGTAGCGCCTGCGGCCTTCATGGGTATAGTTGACCACAAAGGCCGGATCCAGCGGCTGATAAAGTGCAGCCTCGCGAACCGGTTGGGCGGGGTCAGCCGTTTCAGCCACTTCATCATCCCCACCCATCAACATGTATGCGACGCCGCCTGCCGATAGCAGCACAGCAAGCAGGCCGACCCCCAGAAGGATAAACAGCTTTTTCCGGCTCTTGGCTGGCGGCCCTGCCGCTTCCGCTACGGGCTCTTCATCTCGTGCTTGTTTTGCCATGACAAATTTCCGTCACCAAAGCAGATAATCCTGCCTTTTTGTGTCTTGGAGTAAAAGCTGTGCACCGTCCATGCCAACTCGTTGATGCGCGCTAAGGCGTACCGCAAGGATAAAGCCAAGCGCAGCAAATGTCTTTGTGCCTGGAATAAAACCACTACAAGAAAAACGACGGGAAAAAGACGCTTTGGAAAAAGCTGAGGGTTGAAACTGAAGGATGATTGCAACAAGACCAGTACGCGCTGGATCTACTGAGGTATGACCCAGGCGCCTGGTAGAACTAGGCACCTGGTTAGCGAACCTGTAAATGACCTCAGGCGTAGAAATCGACTAGCCTGTTGGACATCGCCTGGCTGGCCGCCTCTGCGGCCATCAGCATGCCGGCTTCATCCCCCCCTGACACCGTAGTCCCGGAGCCCGCTACTTCCCCTTGGCCGGCGGAACGTCCATCGCTGTCCTGCCGGGCTTGCTGGCCGACCGCAGAATCACCGACAGAGACATCCACCAGATCCATACCCTGCTGCGAGAATGACTCGCGCAGGCGGAACATCTGTGCTTCCAGCGCCTCACGTACTGACGGGTTCTGGCTGACGAACTGAACCTGATGCTCCTGGCCACGGGTTTGAATATGAATTTCCAATGGCCCCAGCTCGGCGGGATCCAGGCGTATTTCAACACTGCGCAGATTCTGGCTGGACATCCATTGCATCTTGTCGATCAGCGCATCTCCCCAACCGGCCTGACCAAAGGGCACGCCCAGCGTCTGACTGGCTGCCAGCACAGGACGAGCCGCCAGCGCGCCCTGTGCTGCTGCCTGACCTTGAATACCGGGGCGCTGCGCTGCATCAGCAGCGTCCAGTTCCGCACCGCCGCGCTTGCCAGAGAGTGACTCAAGCGCGTCGGCCAGCTTGCCGGTGAAGGCCACGCGCGTATCCGCACCTGACATTTCCTGCGTGCGTTGTTGCAGTTGGGTATCAAGCAGGCTGGCGCGCTCCGCCTTGGCCCCTGCGCCATTTTCCTGGCGCAGCTCGCGCTCCATCTGCGCCAGCTGCAACTGATCGGCCGTCTGACTTGAAGATTGAGCCTGGCCAGGGGCACCGCTCAAGCTGACCGATGACTGCGCCCCGGACAAGCCTGTGACCTGACCCTGCATGGACTGCAGCGCTAGCATAGCGCTGCCCGTTGGGTCTGACTCGGCTTCAGCAACCGCTTCCCCATCCAGTGATAAGCGCGCCTGGGCCAACCACTGCGCCCAATCGTCTGCCAAGCTCTTCAGCAGCGCCGGATCAGCCCCGACACCCGACACTTCTGACGCATCCAGGCTTCTATCCGCCAGTTGTTCCAGCAAGCCTTGCATAGCGTCCGGCAAATCCTTGCCGTCAGCGGCAAAATCCAGTTGCTGCAAGGTTTCCAGACCAGCGCCACCGTCGGCTTCATCCAGCATCGCCCAAAGGGCACCGAGCTGCTCGGACTGCTGCCCCGACAGGACGTCAGAAAAACTGCGCAACCCTTCTAACGCGTCGGCTTGCACGGGCTCAAGAGCTGACGGCTGGCTACCACCAGGACGCGGGACGCTGGAAAAAACCGCCAGCATATTCTGACTGACTGACATTGAGGATAGCTCCATGGCTGCGGAGGTGAACTGCATTTATCAGTGCTTCTGCAAGCTATGGGCCACTTTTCTTGCGGAGTTAGATGATGGGGGTTGGCGAGGGCCGTTCAGGCCTGGAGTTGCAGTTGCACGCGCTGATAAAGCCGGCGAATTTCCAGATACGCCTGGCTGGCAGCCTCGGCATCCACGCGCAAAGCGGCCTGCTCTGCGCGCTCACAGGCCTGCTGCAGTGCTAGTGCCCCCATGTTTCCGCAACTGCCCTTGAAACTGTGAGCGGCGTGCCTGAATGTATCCCACTGCTGCTGTTCAAGGCCCAGAGCCAAGGCTTCAAGGCGCTTGTGTGCGTCCTGAACAAAGGTGTCGAGCAGCAATGGATAATCGTCCTGCATCAATTCGCGCAAGGCGGATTGAACATCAGGGTCGAGGTCCTTGAGCGTCTCAGACATGCAATACCAATCTCCCATTCATCCTGAACTGTCATACGTGACGTAGCTTTGCTGATGGGCCCAGTCAGGCCAAAGTATGCCGAAGCTGCCAGGCAAAGACCACTCGCACCTGATTACCGCTGGCATTGAACGTCATTTCGTCCGTCAGCGCCCTGACCAGCCCCAACCCCCGCCCGAAGTAACCCTCGGCACTGCCGCCATACTCGGACGCAAGGACCTGACTCTCGGGTTCTGCTACAGCGGGCCGGTCCTGCACACCAGCAAACCCTGGCCCGCTGTCTTCCACCTCGATAGTCAACAGGCCCCCAGCAGTGTCTGGCCGATGATCCAGCGCAACTTTTATCCAGCCGTCCTGCAACGTAGCCAGACGCTCCTTGCGCGCCTGATAATAGTGGGTAAAACCTTGATAATTAAGTTTGAGAGAGGAGTCCAGTTGCAGCAGCCCATGCTCCAGCGCGTTGCTATAAAGCTCGCTCAGAATGGTAAACAGGCTGCCGCCGTGCTCGCGTAACCCAGGCACCTCCATCAGCACCTTGAGCAGAAACGGCAGGGGATTGTGCTCGCGGATCGACGCAGCGCGAAAGGTGTAGGCCAGATGCCAATCCTGAGCGTCCAGTTGCCTGGCATCCGGCTGAAACAGCATCGCCGGCGGTACGCTAAGCGGCTGCATGACCACTTCCAGCAGGCTGACATCATCCTCGGGGCTGCCGTGGAAGGCCTCAAGCGCCTGTAGCAGTCCGTCAAACACCGCATCAGGCTGGCCGGCAAAACTCTCCACCAGCGCCATGACGCGTTGCTCTCCATATTGCTCACCCAGATGGTTGCGGCTTTCGATCACTCCGTCAGTCCAGCACAGCAGCCGTTCACCCGCCATTAGCGGCAGGACCACCGGCGTGGGATCAAAACGTTCGGCTTTCGCGACGGCCAGAGGCAAGTGGGTAGACGTCACGCGATGCAGTATCTCCCCCGCACTACCCAGCACCAGCACGTCAGGCAGGCCGCCGTTCCATATTTCGACCAGCCCCTTATCGGGATTGACCTCGATCAGCACTGCGCAGCAGAAAATCCCCACCGGAAGAATGCGCCTGAGCTTGCTATTGAGCTCAACCAGAATGTCACGCAGATTGAAGCCTCGCGCGGTCATGGAATAGAACACCTCAGCCAGCGGCATCGCTCCAATCGCCGCCGACAGACCATGGCCAGTGAAGTCGCCCAGGAGGATATGCATGCCACCGGAAGGCTTGTAAGCCGCTACCAGAATATCGCCGTTGAACATCGCATAGGCTGACTGCAGATAGCGCAGATTGTCAGCGCCCAGACTACCGGCGTGGGCGACGCGGTCAAAGATGATTTTCGCCAACTGCTGTTCCTGCAGAAGGCGTTGATGCTGCAAGGAAATCAGATCGCGTTGCTGCTGCAGGGTCTGATGCATATCCTGCATGCGGTTGAATGCCTGGATCTTGGCCTGCAGAATCACCGGGTTGTAGGGCTTGGTCAGAAAGTCGTCACCGCCGGCTTCCAGGCACTGCACCAGCGCGCCGGTTTCGGTCAGGCTGGTAAGAAAGATGATCGGCACCAGATCCTCGCCGGAGGCCTGCTTGATCTGCCGCGCCGCTTCGAAGCCGTCCATCACCGGCATCAGCGCATCCAGCAGGACCAGATCCGGGCGCTGGGAAATGAAATGGTCGACAGCCTCAAGACCATTCTCCGCGCTGATGACCCGATGGCCCAACTGGGTTACCAGGCGGCCAAGAATCATCCGATCCGTCGGATTATCATCGGCAATCAGCACGTTCAGAGCACTGTCGGGCTGACCCGGCGCAAGCGAACCCGGCACAGAAGTGGGCATCGGTTACTCGATACTGAAAAGCTGTTCGAAGTTGGAGATATTCAATACTTTGCGTACATCGGCATTGCAACGCACGATGCGAATATCCGCAGCGTCACCGCCGGCATGGTCACGCAGTAACAACAGCATGCCCAGCGCAGAGCTATCAATGTAATCGGCGTCGTGCAGATCCACCGTGTAACGCTCTGGCGTCAGGCCGCCGCGTTCATACGCCTCTCGAAAGTCCTGATGAGCACTGAAGTCGAAACGCCCTACTACTCTGATGGTGAGCTCCTGACCGTCTGCAGATAAAGTCGCCTTGATCGGCATACTGGATTCCTTATTAGGCACGTGCGAAGGATGCAAAAAAAAAGTCTGATAACCTTTCCTACCCTTTAACCTTTAGCACAGGGTATGCAACCTGTCAGGGAGTATTTCTGTTGCGGTCAAAAGCACGCTGGGACAACTCATCCAGTAGTTTCTGTTCCTGCTTGTCTGCGCGCACTCGAGCCTCCTGCTGATAGCGCTCGATCAACTTGCGCATGGCCTCCAGACGTTGATAGCGCTGGCGCCAGACTTCACGGGCCTTCTCGAGGCTCTTACCATGCCAGATAACGGTTTGATTCTGCTGTTCGATGGCGGTTTGCATCTGCGCCATGAAGCGCTGATAGTTGAGCATCCAGTCGCGCCCAACGCCCTGCTGGCCGCGCTGGGTCCAGCCGCTCTGATATTCCTTGCAATAAAATTCCAGATCCCGGAGTCGGGCCTGCGAGTCATCCAGTTGGCGCTGGCAGTCACCGAGCATGCCCGCGGCCTTGCGTTCCTCATCCAGCGCGATATCCAGCACAGGCGTCAAACGCCGAATGCGGCTCTCACTCATGGCTGATCAACTGCACCAGCGAGGTTTGGCTATCGGGCAGGTTTACCTTGACCTGCAGGCCTTGACGTAGAAAAGCCTGCATCTCAGGCATCTTCTGCATGGCCTTGTCGGTCAACGGATCCGAACCGGCGGAATAGGCTCCCACGCTGATCAAATCTCGGCTTTGCTGGTAGCGCGCATAAAGCTGCTTGAACTGCTGGGCCTTTTGCAGGTATTCGTCGCTGACGATCTGCGGCATCGCCCGGCTGATTGAAGCCTCAATATCGATGGCGGGATAATGACCCTCCTCGGCCAGCCGGCGTGACAACACCACGTGACCGTCAAGAATCGCCCGTGAGGCGTCTGCAATCGGATCCTGCTGATCATCCCCTTCGGATAGGACCGTGTAGAACGCCGTGATCGAACCACCGCCCTGCTCGGCATTGCCGGCGCGCTCGACCAATTGCGGCAGTTTGGCAAACACCGAAGGCGGGTAGCCCTTGGTCGCCGGAGGCTCGCCAATGGCCAGGGCGATTTCCCGCTGCGCCTGGGCGAAACGGGTCAGCGAATCCATCAGCAACAGGACGTTCTTGCCCTGATCGCGAAAATACTCGGCAATGCGGGTGCAATACATCGCGGCGCGCAGACGCATCAAGGGCGCGTCATCCGCTGGAGATGCCACCACCACCGAGCGAGCCATACCCTTCTCGCCCAGAATCTGCTCGATAAACTCCTTGACCTCGCGGCCCCGCTCGCCAACCAGGCCCACGATGGTGATGTCCGCATCGGTAAAACGCGTCATCATGCCCAGCAACATGCTCTTGCCCACACCGCTACCGGCAAACAAGCCCAAGCGCTGACCCCGGCCCACGGTCAGCAGGCTGTTGATGGTACGAATACCAACATCCAGCGGCTCTTCAATCGGGTGGCGCTTGAGCGGGTTGATCACCGGGCCATTGAGATCTACCCAGTCATCGGCTTTGAAATCGCCTTTGCCATCCAGCGGTCGACCAATGCCGTCCACCACGCGGCCAAGCATGGCATTGCCCATCGGCAGTTTACCGCCGCCCTTGGACGGCACTACCCGCGCACCGGGCTGCACGCCTTGCAAGCTGTCGACCGGCATCAGGTAAATCTTGCTACCGGAAAACCCCATCACTTCCGCTTCTATCTGGGTACGGCCCTGCAGGGTTTCGCTGATGACCACGCAGCGGCTACCCACGGGCGCCTTGCAGCCTTCCGCCTCCAGGGTCAGCCCGACCATACGGATCAGCCGGCCTTCCACCACGGGTTCATGCGGCAGCGTCAGCGCCGCCGGATAACTGGCCAGGCGCTTGGCAAAACTGATGCGCTCAAGCCGGCTCATCAGGGCTCTCAGTCGGTTTCGCACCCACATCCACCGAGGTATCCGGCCCAGCATCCAGGCTTACTTCAGGCAGGGCAATATCCGGCTCTGGCGGACGTACCCGCTGCTCGCGCTGCTGCTCAAAGAGTTGTGTGGTGATCTGCTGCAGGCGCGTTTCCAGCGTGGCATCAAGCTGGCTATGTTCGGTTTCAACGCGACAGCCGCCGGGCATCAACTGGTCATCTTCGAGCAGACGCCATTTTTCCTCATGCCGCTCACGCAAGGCCTTGGCAGCATCGAAGTCGGCTGGATTAAGGTAGATACGAATATTGTCCGCGCCCATGGGCAGGGCCTTGAGCGCGCCACGCAGCACAGCAGTGATCTGGCTGGAATCGATCTTCAATTCGCGCTGAATCACTTCGCGGACCATGGTTTCGACCAGTTTGAGCAGCATGTCCTCGATCTGATCGTCCTGCTCGCGCATGGGCTCAAGCAATTGCACCATGACCTTTTCCAGCTCGCCCAGGCGCGCTTCAAGCTTGGTGCGTGATTCCTGCTGGCCCTTGAGCTGGCCAGAATGGAAACCGTCTTTCTCGCCCGTGGCAAAGCCTTCGTTGTAGGCCTCTTCGCGGATCTGTTCGAGTTCTTCCACCGTATAAGGGCGGGGGCCTTGCTCCTGCAATTCTTCCTCGGCAGCTGCGTCGGCGTCTTCCACCGGCGCATCAGCTGGTTCTTCGCGTTCAAGCGGCACATGGTGCGGCGCCGAATCGAAGCTGGGCATATCCCAGAGCGCAAATCCGGCCAGCTCGCCGCCGCGCAGCAGCTCGCTGTCCTTGGTCCGCTCGGCGGTAGGTGCTGGCCGCTTCATTGCGCTGACTCCACTAGATCATTTCCTCGCCGCCCTTGCCACCCAACACAATTTCGCCCGCATCGGCCATACGGCGGGCAATGGTCAGGATTTCCTTCTGGGCCGACTCCACTTCGCTGATACGCACCGGGCCTTTGGCCTCCAGATCGTCCTGCAGCAGTTCCGAAGCGCGCTTGGACATATTCTTGAAGATCTTTTCCTTGATCGCCTCATCCGCACCCTTCAGGGCGATGATCAGCACTTCCGAGGAGATTTCCCGCAGCAGTGCCTGAATACCGCGATCATCCACCTCAGCAAGGTTATCAAAGACGAACATCAGGTCCTCGATCTTGCCGGAGAGGTCTTCATCCATCTCGCGAATGGCTTCTATCAACTGCGATTCGGCACTCGATTCCAGATAGTTCATGATATCGGCGGTACGCTTGATACCGCCCATATTCGCCCGTGTGGTATTGGAATTACCGGCGAACTGCTTTTCCAGAATTTCATTGAGTTCTTTGAGTGCGGAAGGCTGTACGGTATTCAGCGCGGCAACGCGCAGCAATACATCCAGACGCACCTTGTGATCAAAATAATTGATCACCTCGGCCGCCATGTCAGGGTCCAGATAAGCAACGACGATAGCCTGAATCTGCGGATGCTCGAAACGGATCACATCCGCCACCGCGCGTGGCTCCATCCACTTCAAGCTATCCAGACCCGAGGTGCTGCCGCCAAGCAGGATGCGATCAACCAGGCTATTGGCTTTATCTTCGCCCAGGGCCTGGGTCAGCATCGAGCGAATATAGCCGTCTGAGCCCACACCCAGCCCGGTCTGGTCGCCCACAGTGTCAATAAAATCACCCATGACCTGCTGCACCTGCTCGCGATGTACTGTGCGCAGACCGGCCATGGCGCTGCCAACGCGCTGAACTTCCTTGGGGCCCATATGCTTGAGAACGGCTGCGGCATCGGACTCGCCAAGGCTCAGCAGAAAAATCGCAGCCTTGTCGAGCTTGGTCATCTTTGCCGGGCGTTTGGCGGCGTCTTCACTCATCGGCGTTAATCCACTCTTTGACGACCTGGGCTACCCGGCCGGTATCTTCGGCCAGCAAGCCCTTGATGGCATTCAATTGCTGTTCATACCCTGCGCCAGGCGGTGGCAGCAACACGGCTGCGCTGCCAGCAGGGCCCGAGAGGCTGACGCGATCATCGCGCAGATCCTCGTCCATTCCACCAACGTCGCCCAGCTCAGCCGGATAACCGGCCGCGCCACGATTTTGCGGCTGGGTAGTCAGGTTCTTCAGTACCGGGCGCAACACCCCGAATACCAGAACCAGTATAAAGAGTATTCCAAGAACCTGCTTGGCCAGATCCCAGAACCAGGTCTCGGACCAGAAAGGAATGGCTGGCAGGGGTTCAAGCTCGGCAGCCGCGACAAAAGGGCTGTTGATCACGCTGACGCTGTCTCCGCGGGCGGCGTCAAAGCCGACCGCATCCTGCACCAGGCGAGTGAGCTGAGCGATAGTCGCCTCGCTCAAGGGTTCGCTGACGCTTTCACCGGTTTCAGCGTTTACTGTAACCGGATTATCCACGACCACGGCAACAGACAAGCGGCGCAGCCGGCCCTGCTGCTGGCGGGTGTAACTGATCTGCCGATCCAGCTCGTAGTTGCGGGTGGCCTGTTCGCGCGAGTCACGCGGCACCACTGGCAACACGGGCTCGCCAGTAACCGGGTCCACCACGACTTCAGGTACCGTTACCGCGCCGGGGGGCTGATTGGTCAGCGCGCCGGGAATGCCCTGCGGGCCCTGGCCAGCGGTGCGTTCTTCAGACATGACCTGTTCACTGCGCAACGCCGACTCGGGGCTGTACATCTCGGCAGTGGACTCCACCGCACTGAAGTCCACATCCGCGGACACCTCTGCCTTGTAACGGCCAGCACCGACAATCGGCTGCAGAATGTTGTGCACGCGCCGGGTGAAGGTATCTTCCATACGGCGGGTGTAATCAAACTGACGGCCAGCGACAGTCAGCTCGCTCAACTCGTTCTGATCGGACAGCAGATTGCCATTCTGGTCGACGATCGTGACCTGATCCTTGCTCAGCTCGGGAACACTGGTGGCCACCAGATTGACGATAGCCATGACCTGCGCTGGCTCAAGATTGCGGCCGGCATACATTTCCAGTAATACCGAGGCGCTGGGTTTGCGATCATCCCGGACAAAGACGGTCGAGCGCGGCATGGCGATGTGCACGCGGGCCGATTTGATGTTGTAGAGGCTGGAAATGGTACGCGCCATTTCGCCTTCCAGACCACGGCGGTAACGCGTGGTTTCCATGAACTGGCTGGTACCCAGACCCTGTTCGCGGTCGAGAATCTCGTAACCCAGATTATTGTCGCGGGCCGTCACACCAGCCGACGCCAGGCTCATGCGCGCATCTGCCAGGTCACTGGTGGCGACCAGCAAGGCACCGTTGTTGGGGTCAACGCGGTACTTGATCCGCCGCTGGGTCAGAATGTCCACTACCTGCGCGGAATCGTAGTTCTCCATATTGCTATAGAGCGTCTGATAGTCCGGCTCCTGGGACCAGAGCACCACCGCAAAGCCAATGGCCACACTCGCCGCCAGCCCGATCAACAACGCAAACTGCCGCAGCATCGGCAACTGTGACAGGTTGTCGAGTACGTTCAAACCCATGAAAGGCTTGCGCTCACTTCCTAACGCCGGCCCGGGCCGGGTAGCAGGTGTGTTGGCGGTATTGGCGGTGTCCATGTTCTACCCTCGGTCAATCACGGCAAGACAACAATTAGTATGCTCAGATGGGCATGTTCATGATGGATTCATAGGCGGTGACCATCTTGTTACGGACCTGGGTCACGGCCTGGAATGCCACACTGGATTTCTGCGCCGCAATCATCACTTCGGTCAGATCAACCCCAGGTACGCCACGTTCGTAAGCGCTTTGCAGATCACTGGTCGTGCGCTGCATGTCACTGACCTTGTCAACCGCCTGCTTGAGCACATTCTCGAATGCCGGACCGTTGACATTCTGCTCCAGCTGCGCCGGTGGCTGAGGACGGCCCATGGCCTCCATCTGCATCGAGCGCATCTGCAACATCAGACGATTGAATTCAACACCTTGGGTCATGACTATCTCCGGGCCGCAGTTTTTTTGACGGCGTGGATTGCGTTGGAGTTAGTAAAGCAGGAATGATGCCAACATGCGGATATTGCGAAGAAGGTGGTGCGGTATTACCGGGGGAGCGATAACCGGCGAGGGGTTCCCTGGGGGCTGTGGAGGCTGTGGGAGCGGTCGCCTGACCGCGAGGGGTCTATCGGTGAGAGCCATCTAACCCCTTCGCGGCCAGGCGGCCGCTCCTACCAAAACCCAGCTTCACCTATCGACGTAGGAGCTGCCACCGTGGGAGCGGCCGCCTGGCCGCGAAGGGTTAAAAAATCTAACTCGCGTACAAACTCGCTTCTACATCCAGACCCGCATCACGCATCTGCGCCAGCTTGTAACGCAACGTACGGGGGCTGATACCCAGCTTGTCCGCCGCTTCCTTGCGCTTGCCGCGCTCGGCGCGTAGCACGTCAATAATCAGTTGATACTCGCGCTGACGCACCCCTGCCCCCAGATCGGTACCTGCCGGCTGAGACAGGGTTGGCGAAAAATGGGTCTCCGTCAGATTATCGACGCGGGCTGACGCCCTACTCTCGAATGCAGGATCAACGCTTGCTAACAGTGGCGCTTCGTCTCGTATCGGCGTACTAACGGGCATGATCATCGGACTGCCAGGCAACACCGCCAGACACAGATCCTGGGCATGAATGACGCCACCGGACTGCAGAATCAAGGCGCGTTGCACGGCATTGTCCAGCTCTCTGACGTTACCCGGCCAGGCGTGCTGTTGTAGCGCCATGCAGGCATCGGCGGCAAAGCGCACCGGTGTCTGATTCATTTTGCGCGTGTGTTTATCCAGCAACCGCTGGGCAATCGGCAAAATATCGCCGGGCCGCGTGCGCAGCGGTTGCCACTGCAGTGGAAAAACGCCCAGACGGTAATACAAATCTTCGCGAAAACGGCCCGCCGCCACTTCTGCCGGCAAATCCCGGTTAGTGGTGGCAATCACGCGGATATCCAGCTGGATCAACTTGCGACCACCGACGCGCTCGACCTCACGTTCCTGCAACACGCGCAGCAATTTAGCCTGCAAGCCCAGGGGCATCTCGGAGATCTCATCCAGCAGCAAGGTGCCGCCGTTGGCCTGCTCAAACTTGCCGGACTGTGAGGCCACCGCGCCAGTAAAGGAGCCCTTCTCATGCCCGAATAGCGTCGCTTCCAGCATATTGTCCGGAATGGCCGCGCAGTTGATTGCAATGAACGGCTGCTCGGCACGCGTCGACTGCTGGTGAATAAAGCGCGCCAGCACTTCCTTGCCGGTGCCCGACTCGCCAGAAATCAGGACGGTAGAATCACTGGCTGCGACTCGGGTGGCCAGGTGCAACAACTGTTGACTGGAAGGCTCCATGGCGACCGGCCCATCCAGCTTGCCAGCTCGCAAGCGGCCCTGCCCGTGTTGCGCCACCAGCTCCAACAAGGCACGCGGCTCAAAGGGTTTTACCAGGTAATCCACGGCACCATCGCGCATTGCCTCAACAGCCTGCTGCACAGTGCCATAGGCAGTCATAAGCAGAACCGGCAAGTGCGGGTGCTGCTGACGCAAATTGCGTAGCAGCCGGTAGCCGTCCATGCCCGGCATGTTCACATCGCTGACCACCATGCATACCGACTCGCGCTGCAGCAAAGCCAGTGCAGCATTGCCATCACCGGCCTCCAATGCGTCATAACCGCCCAGGGTCAAGGTATCGCACAAGGCTTCTCGCAGAGCGCGATCATCCTCAACCAATAAAATTCTTGGCCTTTGCTGGCTCATGAGCAGCCCTCCTGATCAATCCCAGTCTGCGCTGGCGCATCCGCCTTGCGCCGCACCGGCAGCAACAACTCGGCGCTGGTACCCCAGCCCGCCTTGCTGCGCAAAAAGAACGCCCCGCCATGAGCGCGCGCCACGGATTTAACCACCGACACACCCAGGCCAGTGCCTTGGGCACGCGTGGTGTAAAAGGGCTCGCCGATCTGGGCGCATTGCTCCGCATGCATGCCGCAACCTGCGTCTACCACACTCAAACTAAGCTGACCTTCTATCAGGCGAGCGCAGACCTTCAGCCTGGCGGCCTGGCCGCCCGCCTGAATGGCGTTGTTGATCAAGTTGGTCACCGCTCCTACCAGGGTGTCGCGGTTACAGGTAAGCAGCAGGTCGGTGGCGCAGCGATCGTCCCAACGGCAGGTGGCGCCAGCCAGCTCCAGCAAGGGGTCAGCTTCGGCGCGCAACGCGTCGAAGAGCTGTTCGGTATTGATGCTGTCTTCCAGTGGCAGATCACCCTTGGCGAACAACAACATATCGCGTACTTGGTGCTCCATGGCCTTGAGCCGCCCGCTCAGGCGCTCGCCAAAGCGCTGACGCTGCGCTGCGGGCAGTTCTGAATCTTGCAGGTGGCTGGCGTAGAGCATGGCAGTGGAGAGCGGAGTGCGGATCTGATGGGCCAGCGAGGCGACCATACGGCCAAGGGCCGAGAGGCGTTCATGGCGGGCCAGTTGGCTTTGCAATTGACGGGTTTCGGTCTGGTCATTGATCAGGATGATCTGACCGGGCTCACCCAGCAACGAGCGGGTAGCCAGCGAAACCCGACGGCCGCTGCGCAGTGACACTTCATGGTAGTCGTCATCACGCGGAGCAAAGCGCTCACGGATCAGATCGCGCCACAATTGGCCTTCCAAAGGTTCACCGAGCAACTCACGGGCAGCCGGATTGGCCTCACGGACCACGCCATTGCCATCCAGTACCACTACGCCACCGGGCAGCAGATCAAGCAGGTTCTGCAGGCGTGACGCCAGGCAGGCCTTCTCGGCCAGCTCACGATGGCGCTGGGCATGCACCTGATCCAGTTGCGCCTGCAGGGTAGACACCTGCTGCTGAAGCAGCGCATGGGAGCCCGATAATTGGCCCGACATCTGCCGGAACAGCTCATACGCCGCCGTCAGCTGCGCCTCATCACGGGGTGCAGTCTCCAAGGTGCGTTCTGACTGAGGCGCATTAGAGGTAAGCAGGTGCTGGGCGGTAGGTACCATCGGGAATCCCCTGAATCAAAAAGATAGCTTCAGGGGAGTCAAAGCAAAGGGCATGCCAGGAAGGATTAATTCATTAAAAACAATAGATTAGGTTTAAATGAATAAAAACGCGTCAGTCTTCTGACAGCTCGATACCCCGGTTGATACCGTACTTGCGCATCTTCTCCACCAGGGTAGTACGCCGGATACGCAAGCGCTCAGCGGCGCGCGCCACCACGCTATTGCATTCATCCAACGCCTGCTGAATCAGTGTCTGCTCCAGGCCGCCGAGGTACTCTTTCAGATCCAGGCCGTCAGGCGGCAGGAACGCCGGGCTATCCAGCCCGACCAGCCCACTGAAGGCTTCATCTCGCTCATCTTCCGGCCCACGGGAGTTACGCAGTTCTTCCTGGTCATCTTCTACATAACGGAACTTGCGCGGCAATTCACCGACACCAATCACCCCATGCGGATGCATGATCGCCATGCGCTCGACCAGGTTGGCCAGCTCACGGACGTTACCCGGCCAGTCATGCTGACACAGCGACATGATCGCCGAGGTGCTGAAGCGGATTGAGCCGCGCTTTTCCCGTTCCAGCCGAGTAATCAATTCGTTGAGCAGTAAAGGCAGATCCTCGATCCGCTCGCGCATTGCCGGCATCTCGATCGGGAACACATGCAGCCGGTAATACAGATCCTCGCGGAAACCGCCTTGCTCGATCATCTGTTCAAGATTCTTGTGCGTGGCAGCGATCACGCGCACATCAGCCGTTTGCACCTTGTTGCTGCCAACGCGCTCGAAGGTCCGCTCTTGCAAGACCCGCAGCAGCTTGACCTGCATCGGGAGCGGCATATCGCCAATCTCGTCAAGAAACAGCGTACCGCCCTGGGCCAGCTCGAAGCGCCCTGCCCGGCTGGTGATGGCGCCGGTAAAGGCACCTTTTTCATGGCCGAACAGCTCACTCTCAAGCAGCTCGGCGGGAATCGCGCCACAGTTGACCGGCACAAAGGGCTGGTCCTTGCGCTTGGAGTGGTAATGCAGATTGCGCGCGACCACTTCCTTGCCGGTACCTGATTCACCCAGGATAAGCACCGTAGCTTCGGTATCGGCCACCTGCTGCATCATCTGCCGCACGGAGTAGATACTGCGGCTAGTGCCTACCAGGCTACGGAACAGATTGGGCTCACGCTGACGCTGACGGTCCCGATCATCATAAACCTCACGGTAGACCTGAGCGCGGTGCAGGGAGTCCAGCAACTGGTTATAGCTCAATGGCGGCGGCAACACCGCCAACAAGCGTTGCCGCAGGTGGTCAGGCCAACGGCTGGCCTGCTCGGCATCCAGCAGAATGGCCGGAAGGTTCTCATCCCACTTGTCCAGTTGCGCGAGCAAGCCCTGCATACCCTGCGGGCAACCGCAATGGCCAAGAATCACGCATTTGAAACTACCGGATGTCGCGGCTTGGGCGGCCACATCATCCTGCCAGGCAACTGACGTGGTAATAACCGCATCTTCGCCGAGAAACGCCAGAATGACGCTCAAATCATGGCGGCTGGACGGTGCATCATCGATAAGTAGAATATGGCTGTTGGGCAGCATAGGAATGGGGGGCGTCCTGTTAACACGCGTCCGGGCAATTAACGCTGATAGCGCTTTGCCACTCGAATAATCATGCTGCCAACGTTAGTCAGATTCGCCGTCTTAGTCAAATAGTTGGCGCAGTTAAACGGCATTTTTTTATTTCGGCGGAAAAATCGTTTGGCTGATAACACCTGGGCCGGGGATGCCCAGGCTGGCAATAAGGACAATAATACTCAGCTTCTAGCTGAACATCTGATAAACCTTGGCGCTCTGCTTGCTGCGTTGCAGCTCCTGGAGCTCTTCGGCAAGCTTGCCCTGGACTGCCTGGCAAAGCGCGACAACTTCCCGGTAGGTGCTTAGCAGACTGTCAAGCGCATCAGCCAGGGCCTGATCTTGGCGCCCTTCTTCCCCCATCGCCTGGGCAACCAGTTCACGGCAAACATGGTCAAGCTGGCTCACCTGCTGCCAGTCGCCAGCATGCACAGCGTCTACCAGTGCCTGATGCGTATCTTCCAACTGTTTGACTGCAACGGTCATGATCTAATCCTCAGTTTGGGCGAATGCCGTCCCAGCCTTCCTTGACATCACGCAGCAATGCCGCGACCTCGTCCAGAATGGCCGCATCGTTTTTCAGGTTGGCAATGCTTAAGCGCTGAACCATGAAGGCGTACAGGCTATCCAGATTGGCGGCTACCTCACCACCCTTGGCAAAATCCAGCGCTTCACGCAGGCCACCAATAATACCAATGGCTTTACCAATCAGCTCGCCCTTGAGCTGCACATTGTTGAACTGCATGGCCCCTTTTGCCTGCGCTATACGCTGCAATCCACCTTCCATCAGCATCTGGATAAGCCGATGCGGATCTGCTTCACTGACCTGAGCATTGACGTTGACGGTCTGGTACTGCTTCATCGCGGCGTAGGCGTTCATGGCATATCCTGAAAGTGATAGTACATGCTCAATGTATCGGCCTGCAGTGGAAAACTTTAATCTTTATTTGCTGGTATTGCAGATGTGACAAGGCCCGCGGGTATCATCCAGCGGGCCTAGTTAGCGAACGCAATCTTGAAAAAGCGGTTTTTCAGGCAGGCTCTATACCGTCCCAGCCGGCTTTGATTTCCTGCAGAAGTGCGAGCACTTCATCCAAAGAGCGCGGGGTGTCATCCAGAGCCACACCGGCCAGCTTGCGGGTCATATAGTCGTACAGCGCATCAAGATTCTCGGCAATCTCACCGCCCAGATCCTTGTCCAGCGCCGCCTGCAATGCGCCAATTATGCTGATGGTGTTGCTGACAGCCACACCTCGGCGCTCAGCATTACCCGTGCTTTGGGCATGCCGGGCCAGTTTGAGGCGCTCAATCGCGCCATCAAGCAGCAACTGCACGGCGCGGTACTGCGAGACTTCCTGGGAAATGTTGACCTGCTTGTAGGTATCAATCGGGGTTTTCATTTATCTGCGATCCTGCCTTACTACACTGGGGAGATTTTCCAATGCGCCAGACAGGTAATTGGCGGTGCCAGACAACTGGCCTACCAGCATATCCATGGCATTGAACTGTGAGAACAGCCGCGCTTCCAGCTTGTCGATGCGCCGTGTCAGTTGCTCGCGCTGGTCATCCACACTGGACAGTGTGTTCTGCAGCGCCTTGGTCCTGGTTTCCAGGATTCCGCCGGTCTGAGTATAAGGATCTACCTTGCTTTCCAGGCGTGCCAGAATCCCAGTATCACCGGTCAGAAAACCATTGAGCTGGTCAAAGTTATCAGCCAGTACCGTATCAAGTCGGGCATCATCGATAGACAGCTTGCCGTCGCGTTGTGTAGAAATACCCAGATCGGCCAGAATACGCATGCCATCACTGCCCTGAGCATTCCCTAACTCACCTCGTATGGCGGACATAAAAGAGCGAACTGACGCATCCCCCACCAGCGAAGCCGCCAACGGCTGACCATCATCGCCACCAACAGGGGTGACCTTGGTGAGAGAACTGACGGTGTCCATCATCTTGTTGTAGGCGTCAACAAATTTCTTCAGCTGCGTTTTCACCCCGGCACGATCTTCTGCCACCGTCAGGCTGACACTATTGGCGCTGGCGATATCCTCAGCGGATTGAGCTGATTTGAGTGTAATGCTGACACCCTCGATGGCGCCGTCAATCGTATTGCTGGCACTGCTGATGCGAATGCCATCAATCGCAACCTGGGCGTCACGGCCATAGCTGATGGTGCGCGCAGCCATAGGGTTATCGGGATCGATTGGCGTTGGGGTAAAGTTCGCGTCCGGCGCTGCGGGGCTGAACGCCAGATAAGACAGATCGCCGGTATCACCCGCAGCGCTAGTCACGCTGACATTGATATCGTTACCAGTCCCTGACTTGGTGGAACTGAGGACCAGGCGCGAGCCACCGCCGCCGTTGGGGTCAGTCACTATGCTGGCTGACAGGCCAGACTCCTTGCCCGCCGCATTGATAGCGTCGCGTATGGCACTCAGGCTGTCTTTGCCTTCAGTGATATCAATATTAAGCTGGGTATCGCCCACATCGATCGTCAGCCTGCCGGTACCCACCGAAGCGGCAGGATCTGTCACACCGGCTAGCGCGACCTTGCTGGACTGGGCAAGATTGAACACCTGGACATTGAAATTGCCAGCAGCTGCCTTGGAATCGGCCGTTACACTGAAAATATCCGGCTTGCCAGATACAGCGCTGCGTTTTTCGAAGAGCGCGGGGCTGTTCAGATCCTTGAGTGCGGTCTGAAACTCGGAGAGTGCACTGCGGAACTGGCCAAGCCCGGAGAATTTGGCGGTAGTCGCCCGCTCAAGGCGGTTGAGCTGAGCACTTTTGGGTGCGCTCTCTGCATCCACCAGCGCCTTAACGATGCCCTGAATATCAAGCCCCGAGCCAATACCGTTACCTAAACCCTGAATAGCCATAGCTGTGCCCCTGCGACCGAAAATTGACGGTCTGCGTACCGAATAGAATGTCCCGGTGAGGCAGGCAAGTTATGTGCCAGTCAAACCGGCTGGCAGAGGCTCAGGCCTCTGCTTCAAACAGCAGGCTGCGGATTTCCGAAAGATTCTCGGACAATCGCAGCGCTTCTTCCGAAGGAATCTGACGAATCACATCGCCACTGCTCGCTTCGGTCACGTTTACTACCACCCGGCCACTGGTATCATCCAACTGAAAGTTGATGTCCCGGCGTACCGACTGGACAAAATCCTGAATATCCGACACCGCCGCCTGCAAATCCAGCTGAGCGATTTCGGCCGGTTGCGCTAACGCCTCCCGGGTTTGTGTTACCACCGGCTGAGCCGATGTTATCGCTGCAATATCCGTTTGCCCACCCGCCAGACGTCCGGCCGAGGCCTCAACCGATACACCTGAAAGCGCAGTACGGCTTAGATCAAACGGCTTGAGAATGCCCATATCCATGGTGCCTACCTCACAAAGGATAAAGCGGAGGACCAGTCTCTCAGTCCCCCGCAGTCTAACCCCTATCTACCCTTAGCCCAAGAGGCTCAGGACCGCCTGGGGCAACTGGTTGGCCTGCGCCAGGATCGAAGTACCAGCCTGCTGCAGAATCTGGTTTTTGGTCAGATTGGCAGTTTCAGCGGCGAAATCGGTGTCCTGAATACGGCCGCGGGCAGCGGATACGTTTTCAGAAATGTTCTGCAGGTTACTGATGGTGGATTCAAAACGGTTTTGAACGGCACCTAGGTCAGCGCGGGTGCTGTCGACGCTCTGAATAGCACCGTCAAGGGCCTGGATTGCAATCTGAGCGCTTTCGGCAGTAAGAATATCTAAACTATCAATTGTTTGATTACTTACTACCGCCTCAACAGGTGAAGCCGAGGTTGCAGCAACTCCCTCATTAAGGCCAAGCAACGCTACGCCTCCTGCGACATTGCCATCCTCTACGGTAAAATCATCGATAGAAGTTAGGTCGATTCTGACACCTGCGGGGACGGCAGGCGTACCATCACCCGCACCTGGGGAAGTTTCAGGAACTTCTGCCACAGCTTCCGTAGCAACTACCGTTGCAGTAACGCCGGTGCTGGCAGCATTGATTTTATCAGCAATTTTCTCGAGAGAATCCCCAGCTTCAAAACTTACGTTAGTACCATTTAGCCTAACGGAAGTCCCCTCTGATAACTGACCGTTAGCTTTGAACGCAGGAGTGCCATCAACGATTGCCGTGTCGTCTAAAGGAAGGACGACGCTTGATCCTTCTGCGGAAGCAAGACTGGAGGTACCACTAAGGCCCTTGGCGCTCATATCACCTATGCTAAAAGAAAGAGTCTCGCGAGCGCTGGAACCTACTTGGAAACTCTCAGCCTTAAGATCACCATTCAGGACGTTCTTACCGCCGAAAGTTGTAGTTTCAGCAATCCGAGTTAGCTCGCCCGAGAGGGAGGCAAACTCTTGGTTCAACGCTTTCCGCTCTTCAGCGGAGTTGGAACCGTTGGAAGCCTGAAGGGCCAGGTCACGCATCCGCTGCATAACGTTGGTCGACTCTTGCAGAGCGCCTTCAGCCGTCTGAGCTATGGAGATGCCATCGTTAGCGTTTTTGACAGCCACGCCCAAACCATTGATCTGGCTGGTCAGACGGTTGGAGATCTGCAGACCAGCCGCGTCGTCTTTTGCGCTGTTGATACGCGAACCCGAAGACAGGCGCTCAAGGGAAGTTTGCAGAGCGCTGGAAGAACCACCCAGGTTACGCTGGGCGTTCAGAGAAGCTACGTTCGTGTTTACTGTAAGAGCCATGATGTATTACCTCGTAGACCTGATTATGTTTGCCTGAGCTTGCGACTCGCGGGCCGGCATTGCCCAGGCACCCAGTGAGTTCGCGTTCAGTTACTGTATCGGCGTACTGGCCAAGAGCTTTAGGGTTATTTTCAAAAAAGTTTTTTGTTTACTTGACAATCACTTAGCCAAACAAAAAAGCCCTTTCAAGCACCTGGCGCAGTTTTGACGCCAACCAGATGCCATGCCGATGGTTGTGTATCGACAGGGGTGGCAATAACTTGAGCCACGGGAGCCAATGTGGCGGACATGCTTGGTAGGAGCGGCCGCCTGGCTGCGAAAAGGGGTCTGACGACGCCCTGGGCTTAATAGCCCGCTTCGCGCTGGTGTCGGAAAGCCAGCAAGTAAACCGCAGAGTCAGCTGCAATGTAACGGTAAAGTGCCACGTAGCCAGATTCCCCAAACTCTATAATCAGCTCACGCAGTTCGGGCGCAGCAGAAAATGGACGGCCTATTTCTGGATTAGCCTCTAACCTAGCGAGTTGTTGTTCAATAACCTGCGCCGCGCGCTTGGCTACCTGGGGGCCTTTTGCCGTGGCGAACTGACGGCAACATTCCAGCCCTTGACCTGCACCTGCGGTGATGATCAACCGTGGCACTTCGGAAGCTCCGTTTCCGCTTCGGTGCCCCAATTGCTTAGCCAGTTGCGCACCTCTTCGCCAGTCAGATGCTCACCCGTTTCCTGATAGGCAGACCATGAGGCTAAAGCTTCCTGCTTGAAGCTCTCTCGGGCCTCTTCCTTCACTACATATTGAGTAAGCGCTTCGCGCATTATCCAGTGAGCCGAGCGTTGCCGCTGCTCTGCCAGAGACTGAATGCGCGCTTTCAGCTCATCGTCAATTTTGATTGACGTCGCCATAACGAACCTCCTTTTTATCACCAAGTACTACCTTTAGATAACCTAGCAGGAGGGCCGCGATCTTGTCTACCGGAAAGACGGGGACCGCAGCCGGGGCCGAGCTGGAGACCGGGGCGACTGATAATCTTAGCTACTGGAAAGGCCGAGTATCATCTCGACGCCGCGCTCGCGGATACACCGGTGTATCGAGATGGAGCGCGACACTGCTGGCAGCCGCAGCTCAATTCTGGCTTGTATGACATAAGTATGAAAACTGACCGGCGGAGCTGGGATGCAACGCCCTTGTCATCTTAAGGGCGTTAGCTGGTGGGAAATTCAGTGGCGTAGTTTTGCCAGCCTGACCAATTCCCAAGAGGTGCCCCATGTACGCAGAAAAAGCCCTGATACGCGTGCACCGCGATTTGAAGGTGCACACCTGTTTTTACCCCAACCCGCACACTACCGCGACCATCATCCTGGTTAACGGCTCGCTGGCGACCAGCGTGTCATTCAATGCCAGCCTCAAATACCTCACACCCCTATTTAATGTGTTGGTGTATGACCAGCCTTACCAGGGTCAGTCGCGCCAGCACAATCCGCATATGCCGATGATCGGCAAGGAAGACGAAGCGCTGATTCTGCTGGAGCTGATCGAGCATTTCCACGCGGATCATCTGTTGGCGTTTTCCTGGGGCAGTGTCGCTGCGCTGCTGGCGTTGGCGCAGCGGCCGGCGAGGATCAAAAAGGCGATCATCAACTCGTTCTCGCCGGTGCTGAACCCGGCGATGCAGGATTATCTGCGCCGCGCACGCACGTCTCTTGCGGCAATCGACCGCCAGGCGATCGGAAACCTGCTCAATGACACGATAGGAGAGTATCTGCCGCCGCTGTTCAAGCGCTGCAACTTTCGGCATGTGAGCACCCTGGAAGAGTTCGAATATGCGCAGATGCTCTTTCATATTCGCCAGGTTGCGGAGCTGGACTGTGATCGCTTTATGGGTTGTGTAGAGAATGTCAGTGCGCGGCTGCTGTTTATCAACGGTGAGCTGGACCGTTATACCACTCCTGATGATGCGCGATTATTTGCTGGCATGGCGCCGGCGTCGGAATTCGTCAGAATTCGGCATACCGGGCACTTTCTGGAGCTGGAGCACAAGACGGCGTGGCAGGAAGTAAAGCAGGCGGTCGAGGGGTTTGTGCTGGATGAGGGTAGCGCCGAGAGTCGGCAGAGATTGGCGATGGTGGGTTGAAGTGAGGTGATTGCTTGAGAGTTTGTGGGGCTCTGGGAATCTGTTTTCGCGGTCAGGCGACCGCTCCCACCAGCGTCCGCTCCCACCAAGCCCGCTCTCGCGGTGTTCACCACGAACTGGTAGGAGCGGTCGCCTGACCGCGAAGGGGCTTGGAAAGAGCCCCTAACATTACTCCACCAACTTTCTATTCGACACCCGAAAACCAGCAACCATTACGGATTCATCGAATCGAACACCGTGGTCTCCGCATCCGCTGCAGCGGCGCGCATCGCAATCAACTGCTTGATCTTGCGGTGCGGGAAGACGTAGAACTGGTCGTTTTCGACCGCCTTGAGCGTCATTTCGGCGACGTCCTCAGCTTTGATGCGACCCTTTTCAACGGCGGCTTTCAAGGCCGCGGAACGCTCTTTGTCCAGCGCGCTGGGTGCTAGCGTATCGGCCATATCCGCTGGGCGATTGCGTGCCGACTCGTGAATGCCAGTAGGGAAAAACGCCGGGCAAAGCACGGTAACGCCTACCTTCGCGCCCGCATCGCGCAGATCCAGCGCCAGGGTTTCAGAGATGGCCACGACTGAATGCTTGGTGGCGTTGTATACCGCCATGCTCGGGCCATTGACCCAGCCCGCCGCCGAGGCCACGTTAACCACGTGCCCTTCGCCCTGCTCGATCATCATGGGTACAAACGCCTTCAAGCCCCAGGCCACACCGTACATGTTCACACCAACAACCCATTCCCAGTCCGCTTGGGTATTCATCCACACCGGGCCGCCGACACTGACGCCGGCATTGTTGAACAGCAGGTGCGCACCGCCAAAGCGGCTCTTGGCCAGGTCGGCAAAGGCTTGAACCTGTTCCAGCTTGGACACGTCCAGGCGCATGGTGGCAGATTCAATACTGGCATCCAGCGCCTTGACCTGATTCAGGGTCTCCTGCATGCCGGCTTCATCTACATCGCCCAGCACCAGCTTCATACCACGTGCCGCACAGCGCAGCGCCAGCTCACGACCCAACCCACTACCGCCGCCTGTGATAACGGCGACCTTGCCTTGAAGATTCTGCATTAGTGTTCTCCTGAGGGCCGCCTTGGGGCATGACCCGAATACCAGCCAGCTCCGCAATCACGAATGCCAATGAAAGCGGTTCCTGTAAATGTGGCGGTAAGCATGCCTGCTGGAGCGGCACCCGAACAGATCTATCATTTGCAGTGATCAGTCTTTATCAGGTTTTATCTGGCCGGATCTGCGGGATGAGCTATACCTGATATAGCTCAATCAGGTATAGGAGAGGGACGACGATGAAACGCAAAGGGTATTGCGCATTGACTGGCATCTGGCTGGCTGCATGCCTTAGCGGCACGCCAGCCAGCGCAGAGGATACGCTGATACTCACCACAGACATTTTCCCACCCTACCAGGTGCGCGAAGGCGAAGAGCTGGGCGGGACCTCGGTGCAGGCATTGGACTGCATATTCAAGACCCTGCGCCAGCCATACAGTATCCGCGTGATGCCGTGGGAGCGGGCTATTTACGAGGTAAGCCAGGGCAAGGCTGACGGCTTTTTCTCCGCCACCAGCACGCGACGCGCTGATCGCTTCGCTGTGCTCTCTGCCCCACTGGCGTTGGAAAAGTGGTATTGGTACAGCAATCAGGATCGTGCGCCGGTGCGTCCTCAAGAAGGATCCGCTATCGAGGGGCCAGGCGCGGATAGCCAAGAGGCGCAGCGGGGTGCCGCCCAGCGGGAGGCCGCCCCACGGAGTGCCGGCCCACGCATAGGCGCCGTTCGTGGCAGCAACCAATTGGCATGGCTGCTGGACGGCGGATACGAGGTGGAACAGCAGGTTCGCAGCACGGAACAGTTGCTGCAGCTGTTGGAGCTAGGCCGGATTGATACCTTCCTCGCTGACCAAAGCACCCTGCGCACTACCCTGACCAAACTACCTCTGGCCCTGCGGCCGGAATATGAGCGGTTTCAGCAGTACTCGACACTGGGCGTTTATTATTCGAAACGCTATCTGGATACCCGAACCGACTTTATGCAGCAATTCAACAAGCAAATTTACGCCTGCCTGAAGGAAATCCCCGTTCTTACCGAGCAGGAGCGCGAGCAACTGCTCACGGCGCACCAGCAGTTGTTCCACGCATGGCCTGCTCGCCCGGACATTATTGCTGCAGTCCAGGCACAGAACCGCCGGCACCAGAACCTGACGATTCCAGACATCATGAAGCTCGATCAGCAATGGCTTGACGAGCGCGGCACTCAAGACAGCCCGCTGATTGACCAGGTCACCAGTACCGAACTATCTCAGCGGCTCGCTGAACAACAGCGCGATAGCAACGGCCTGATTACCGAAATTATTGTCACTGACCGCTTCGGCCTCAACGTCGGTGTCAGCGAAATTACCACGGACTACTGGCAGGGCGATGAAGCGAAGTTCTCCGAAGCTTTCTTTAACAGAACGAATGCGATATATGAGGGTCAGCTTGAGTATGATCAATCCACGCAGGGTTACCAGGTGCATATCAGCAGCCAGATGCGTGACCCAGCCAGCGACGAGATTATTGGCGTACTGATTATCGGTCTGGATATTCAGCGCGTTCTGCAGGCTAACGGATCAATTGGAGTAAAATAATGCGCTGGATTGCTGTGCTTATCGCTGCCTTGATGACTCTCGGCTGCGCGACCAATACCAATACCGTAAAGCCGCCCACTGCGCCACCCTCCCAGGAACAGGCGCGCGTGGAGTTAGGCACGCAAAGACCCGCCGACCGTATCAGCGCTTACCGGCTTGATGGCGAACTGGTACGGGGCTTGCGCTTCCCGGATATTGAGGCTGGGGCGCACAATGTTCAGGTACGCTTTCACTATGAAGTCCCTGGCTCTGCCGGTGGTACTGGCATGCCCGGGGAGGCGCAAATGCGCACCTGCATTCTTGGCATTGAATACGCGGGTTTCAGCCCTGGCGTTACCTACCGGTTTGTTGCTGACCGGCTCGGCATTCGCCCGGTGGGCTGGCTTGAATCAGCAGACAGTCAGCGCCTGGCCAGCGCCGAGATCCTCCGCTGCGGCCCCGGCGCCTGACTTCCATTGCGCATAACACCTCGCCCCATTACCAACTGACATGACCGCGCGCGCTGCCAAAGCGCGCTACGCTTCTCCCTCATCATGCTACTATCGGCGCCTGCCCTGACCGGATTCGACACCCGGTCGGGAGTCTTCCGCTATTGAACCGGAGAAACACATGTCGATGATCAAACGTCCGCTGGCCGTCATGGCTGGCTTGTGCCTGTCTGTTGCTACTGCCTTCATATCCGCCCCTGCCCTGGCTGAACAGGATGTGCTGCGCGTTTCCGCTATTCCTGACGAAGCCCCCACCGAACTGCTGCGCAAATTCGAACCGCTGGGTGCCTACCTGGAAAAAGAACTGGATATGAAAGTCAGCTTTCAACCGGTTTCAGATTACGCCGGTGTCGTTGAGGCCCTGGGTGCCAAGCGCTTGGATCTGGCCTGGCTGGGCGGTTTTACCTTTGTACAGGCGCGCATTCGTACCGGTGATGCCATTCCTTTGGTTCAGCGCGAGCAGGATGCGGTATTTACCAGCACCTTTATTACTGCCGACCCCGACATCAACGAACACAAGGATCTGAAGGGCAAGAGCTTCGCCTTCGGTTCGGTGTCTTCGACATCCGGCCACCTGATGCCCCGCTATTTTATGCAGCAGGACGGGCTGGACGTGGACAATTACCTGGGCCGCGTAGGTTATTCCGGCGCACATGACGCCACTGTTGCCTGGGTTGAGTCTGGCCGCGTGGATGCCGGCGTACTGAATGCCTCGGTTTGGGAAAAGCTGGTTGAGGATGGCAAGGTCGATACTGACAAGGTGCGCGTATACACCACTACGCCAACCTACTTCGACTACAACTGGACCGTACGCGGTGACATGGAACCAGAGCTGGTAGAGCGCATCAAGCAGGCCTTCCTCAAGCTCGATCCGGAAAACCCCGAGCACAAGGCCATTCTGGACCTGCAACGCGCCAGCCGCTTTGTCGAGACCAAGCCAGAAAATTATGAAGGGATCGAAGAGGCCGCACGCGCCGCCGGCCTGCTGTAACTCAACATGGGCATTCGACTCGACGGGGCAAGCCTGACTCACCCCGGTGGCTTTACCGCTCTGCACCCGCTCGACCTGGCGATTCAACCAGGTGAGCGGGTTGCGATTATTGGCTCTTCCGGAGCGGGCAAGACCACGCTGCTACGCCTGCTGTCGACTGGCCTATTGGCCAGCAGCGGCCGCGTGCAGTTGCTTGACGCCGACCCCGCACAATTATCAGGTGGCGCACTGCGACGCCTGCGCACCCGTATAGGGCTGATCCATCAAAGCCCGCCCCTTCCGCCGCGCCAACGCGTTATCACAGCGGTACTGGCGGGCAGGCTTGGCCAATGGTCTCTGGCCCGCTCTTTACTTTCGCTGTGCTACCCGCTGGATATTCCAGGCGCGCGAGAGGAGCTGGAGCCACTGGATCTGGGCGAAAAGCTGTTTGCCCGTTGTGATCAGCTATCCGGCGGCCAATTGCAACGTGTCGGCATTGCCCGGGTGCTCTATCAGGGCGCCGACTTGTTGCTGGCCGATGAGCCCGTATCAGCCATGGACCCACTCTTGGCTGACCACACCCTGGCGCTGCTCAACCGGCTGGCCCAGGAGCATCAGAAAACCTTGGTTGCTAGCTTGCATGCGGTAGACCTGGCATTGCGGCATTTCCCTCGGATTATCGGCTTGCGTGGCGGCGTAGTGCTGTTCGACCGCGACGCTGCGCAGGTAACCTCTGAAGATCTGCGTGAGCTGTACAGCAATGAAGGTTTGATTGAAGGCACTACTGCGACAGCTACAGCCAATCCTGCAGCCGGCCACTCAGCACCACGATGCCTGTAACCTCACTACAGCGCCGCGACCCACGCGACCCGGCCGGGTTGCCCCGCGCACTCTTCACGCTATTGGTCCTGGTTTTGCTCTGGCCTGGGCTGGTACTGACCGAATTTCAACCAGCGACGCTGGTCGAACCCCGTAATCTCGACGCCTTCGGCCGTTTTCTGGCCGGCTTCTGGCCACCGGATGTGTCGCCCGCCTTCCTCGCATTGTTGGGCAAGGCCACGCTGGAGACGCTCGCCATGGCTACCGCAGGGCTGGCGCTTGCGCTGGTGCTGGCGGTTCCACTGAGCCTGTTGTCCAGCCGCGCGCTATCCGTTTCGGCGCTGCTGCGGGGTAGACCCAGCAAGCTCGCCAGCATCGCCCGCTACCCGGTGCGTTTGTTACTGATTCTGCTGCGCAGTATTCCGGAAATCGTTTGGGCGCTGTTGTTTGTTCGCGCTGTGGGCTTGGGTCCAACCGCCGGGGTATTGGCGATCGCCATCACCTACAGCGGCATGCTCGGCAAGGTCTATGCGGAAATCTACGAATCCGTCGACCAACGCCCGGCTCGGGCACTGATGCAGGCCGGCAGCTCACGGCTTGCCGCGTTCTTCTACGGCATATTGCCGGCGGCCGCGCAGGAGTTGACCTCCTATACGTTGTACCGCTGGGAATGCGCGGTGCGCGCGTCGGTGATCATGGGCTTTGTCGGCGCAGGCGGCCTGGGGCAGATGATTGACCTGTCGATCCGCATGTTTGCTGGCGGTGAAGTGGTAAGCATCCTGCTGACCTTTCTGGTGCTGGTGCTGGCGGCCGATCAACTGAGCAGTCTGCTGCGCCGGAGGCTGGCATGAATCGGCGTTATGAAGCGCTGCTCTGGCTGAGCCTGATAGCGGCCGCGCTGATCAGCTCCTTCACCTATCTGGGTATGGATCTTGGCGGATTGCTGCGCGGCGACAGCCCCAGCCAGATGGCCCGTTACGCGACCTCGTTTTTCCCACCGGACACTTCGCCCAACTGGTTACGGCAGATCAGCTGGGGCGCGATGGAAACCCTGGCGATCTCCGCGATAGGCACGCTGCTGGCCGCTATTGCCGGTGCCGCCCTCAGCCTGCTTGCCGCCGGGCGCTTGGGCCGTATTGCCAAAAGCCTGGCGCGCTTGCTGCTCAATGCGCTGCGCTCGGTGCCGGAACTGGTCTGGGCAGCGCTGATGGTACTGGCAGCCGGTCTCGGCCCCTTTGCCGGTACGCTGGCGATAGCGCTGCACACCACCGGCGTGCTCGGCAGGCTGTTTGCCGAAGCGCTGGAAAACGCCCCGACCCAGCCCGCCCAGGCACTGCGTGACCAGGGTAGTGGCGCGACTGCCGCGTTCTTCTACGGCACCCTGCCGCTGGTTTTCCCGCAGTGGCTGTCTTACAGCCTCTACCGTTGGGAAAACAATATTCGCATGGCCGCGGTGCTCGGCTTTGTTGGCGCTGGCGGTTTGGGGCAGATGCTGTATGTCACACTCAGCCTGTTTCAGCAGCCCAGAGCCCTGAGCGTGATCATGGCGATGATTGTCATGGTGCTGATTGTGGACGGGCTGAGTGCCTGGTGGCGGGCGCGGTTGGGCTAGTGTTCGTATCGCGTACTGTGGCGCAAAAAACCGACAATGGATCCCCGCGTTCGCGAGGATGACGACCCTGCTTACCCCGTCGTTCTTGCCTACCCCGTCATTCCCGCGCACGCGGGAATCCATTTTGACATTAGCGGCCGTCAAGGCCGCTGCGGCTGGTTAACAATAACCCCATCTCAATGCCGCACCGCCCGCTCCTGCACCAGCACCCACGGGCGAATCACCACGGCCCACAGGGTATCCGGATCGCGTTCATGCCAGTCGGCCGCTTGAGCATCCGGCGTCAACTGCACCAACCCCGCCTCCATCCAGCCCTTGACTGCAGCACTATCGTCCCGGGTAAAGGCTTCGGCTACGGTCACCAGATCCAGCTCCTGCGCCACGCTCAGCACCTGGCCCAGCGCAAAATGCGGCTCCAGCGCTTTCCACTCAATCGGTGCGGTGGCGCCCAGAATGGCGGCGTAGGTATCGGTTGCTTCAGCCATAAAACCCCTCTCCAGATCATAATCAATGCTGCGCATGTTACCCGGCGTGGTGGCCAGTACAAAACCATCAAGCATTAAGAACCAGCAGGACAACCGGAATACACCTATTCTGCAGTGATGTATGTCGTCTTTCAGACAGAATATTGCAGTTTGAGGACATTGACTGACAATTTGCCAAGACGTGATTCCCTGTCATCACCGCCATTCGTAGACTGCTGCGGTACAGTTACCGGGAATGGGCGTGGTTTTTGCCAACACTACCCGAGCCTTCATGATGTCGGACAACAACAAGCGAGCATATGAAATGAAAATGGTCCATAAAAAAGCCCTGTCCCAGTTTATCGCCGTAGCCGCACTGGCCGGTGCGAGCAGCTTCGCGGTGGCGGCAGATACAATCAAGATCGCCCTGGCAGGCCCGGTAACCGGTCCAGTAGCCCAATATGGCGACATGCAGTTCATCGGCGCGAAAATGGCCATCGAGCAGATCAACAAGGCCGGCGGCGTTAACGGCAGCCAGCTCGAAGGCGTAGTATTTGATGATGCTTGTGATCCCAAGCAAGCCGTGGCCGTAGCCAACCGCATCGTCAACCAGGAAATTCAGTTTGTTGTGGGTCACCTTTGCTCAAGCTCGACGCAGCCGGCATCCGACATCTATGAGGATGAAGGCATCCTGATGGTGACTGCAGCCTCCACCAGCCCGGAAATCACCACCCGTGGTTATGAACTGGTATTCCGTACCATCGGCCTGGACAGCCTGCAGGGCCCGACTGCCGGCAAATATATTGCTGAGCAGGTCAAACCGAAGAAAGTCGCTGTTATTCATGACAAGCAGCAGTACGGCGAAGGCATCGCAACTGCGGTACGTGATGTGCTGAAAGAAGCGGGCATTGACGTGCCGGTATTTGAAGGCGTCACCGCTGGCGACAAGGACTTCTCTGCCCTGATCGCCAAGCTGCGTCAGGAAGGTGTCGACTTTGTTTACTACGGTGGCTACCACCCCGAGCTGGGCCTGATTTTGCGTCAGTCCGCTGAACAGGGTCTGAAAGTCGACTTCATGGGTCCTGAAGGTGTGGGCAATAGCGACATTTCTGCCATTGCCGGTGAAGCCTCTGAAGGCCTGCTGGTTACTCTGCCAAAGGCATTTGACGAAGATCCACGCAACGCCGAACTGGTTGAAGCCTTCAAAGCCAAGAACGAAGATCCTTCAGGTCCCTTCGTGTTCCCAGCCTACGCAGCGGTACAGATCATTGCTGATGGCATCAAGCTGGCTGGCGATACCGATACGGCCAAGGTAGCTGAAGCCCTGCGCGCTAACGAGTTCGACACCCCAACAGGTGTGTTGAGCTTCGATGAGAAAGGCGATCTGCAAGACTTCAACTTTGTTGTCTACAAGTGGCACGCTGACGCAACCAAAACCGCACTGACCGAGTAACACCCCAGGTCCAGGCCCTCCGGAGCACATCCGGAGGGCCTGATTTTTTTGATGCCCGTCTGTTCTGACCAGCATTGCTTATCCTGTCATCCCAGGTGTCGTGACCATGCCAGAGTCACTCTATTACTTTATTCAACAGTTGCTTAACGGTCTGACCGTTGGCAGCACCTATGCCCTGATCGCCATCGGGTACACCATGGTGTACGGCATCATCGGCATGATTAACTTCGCCCATGGCGAGGTGTACATGATCGGCAGCTATATCGCCTTTATGGCTATTGCTGCGCTCGCCCTGTTCGGGCTCGAATACGTACCATTGCTGATTATCGGCGCCTTCGTGGTCAGCATGATTGTCACCAGCGCCTATGGTTACAGCATAGAACGCGTCGCCTATCGCCCACTGCGCGGTGGCAACCGGCTGATTCCGCTGATCTCCGCGATCGGTATGTCGATCTTTTTGCAGAATCTGGTGCGCCTGGCCCAAGGCTCGCGGGATATTGCCATGCCCAGCCTGGTGACCGGAGGCGTCAGCATCGGACCTGACGAGGGATTTCAGGCTTCGCTGTCTTACATGCAGATGATTATTTTCGTGGTGACCCTGGTAACCATGACCCTGCTCACACTGTTCATCACCCGCTCACGCATGGGCCGCGCCTGCCGCGCCTGCGCGGAAGACCTGAAGATGACCAACCTGCTGGGCATCAACACCAACGGCATCATCGCGCTGACCTTCATTATCGGCGCGGCACTGGCCGCCGTTGCTGGCGTACTGCTGAGCATGTACTACGGGGTGATCAATCCCTACATCGGCTTTATGGCCGGGCTCAAGGCCTTTACCGCCGCTGTACTGGGTGGCATTGGCAGCATTCCTGGCGCGGTACTGGGTGGTCTGTTGCTGGGTGTCACCGAAGCCATTACTGCCGGTTATTTCAGCAGTGAGTACAAGGACGTGGTCGCCTTCAGCCTGCTGATTCTGATCCTCCTGTTCCGCCCCAGCGGCATATTGGGCCGCCCAGAGGTGGAAAAAGTATGATCCGTGCCAATCTGAAATCGGCGGTCATTTCCGCCGCTGTAGTGGTCGTGCTGACCGGCCTGCTGATGGGCGTGCGCCTGGGCCAATCCGGTACCGGCTTGACCTTAACCGGGATGGGCCCGGACGTGTGGTGGAAAATCGCCGCCGCTGCGACCTTTATCTTCTTCTTCAACCTGTTCCGCGATCATCTGACGCGCGCCTGGCAGGCCGTACCTGGCCTGCCAAAAACGCCGCCAAAACTGTCAGACATTCGTGACAAGCCGGCTATTCAAAGGCTGTTCTGGTGTTTTCTGATTGCTGCAGCGGTGATCTGGCCGTTTTTTGCCAACCGCGGTGGAATCGACCTGGCCACTCTGGTGCTGATCTACATCATGCTCGGACTGGGCCTGAATATCGTGGTCGGCCTGGCTGGCCTGCTGGATCTGGGCTATGTCGGCTTCTACGCCGTTGGCGCTTATACCTACGCGCTTTTGGCGATGTATTTCGGCATGGGTTTCTGGACAGGTCTGTTGGTCGCCGGGGCCATGGCGGCGCTGTTTGGCTTCCTGCTCGGCTTCCCGGTACTGCGCCTGCGCGGGGACTATCTGGCGATCGTGACGCTGGGGTTCGGCGAAATCATCCGCATTCTGCTGAACAACATGACCTGGTTGACCAATGGCCCGAACGGCATCGGCGGCATTCCCAAGCCGACCTTCTTCGGCCTGGAGTTCAGCCGCCGCGCCAGTGAAGGCATGCAGACCTTTCACGAGTTCTTCGGTATCGACTTCAACTCCAGCCACCGGGTTATCTTTATCTACCTGCTGGCCCTGGCACTGGTGCTCTTTACCCTGTTCGTGATCAACCGCCTGCTGCGCATGCCTATTGGCCGCGCCTGGGAAGCGCTGCGTGAAGATGAAATTGCCTGTCGCTCACTGGGCATCAATCCCACCGCGATCAAGCTCAACGCCTTTACCATAGGCGCGACCTTTGCCGGCTTCGCTGGTTGCTTCTTCGCCGCGCGCCAAGGCTTTATCAGCCCGGAATCCTTCACCTTTATCGAGTCGGCGATCATCCTCGCGATAGTGGTACTGGGCGGCATGGGCTCGCAACTGGGCGTGATCCTGGCGGCGATCATCATGACCATTCTGCCGGAGCTGGCGCGTGAATTTAACGAGTACCGCATGTTGCTGTTCGGCTTGATGATGGTGCTGATGATGATCTGGCGGCCGCAGGGTCTGCTACCCATGAAACGCCCCCACATGGAGCTCCGGACATGACGGCGATGACACCCCTGCTCGATGTATCCGGACTGACCATGCGCTTTGGCGGCCTGCTGGCAGTCAACGGCGTCGCACTGCAGGTACACGAAAAACAGATCGTATCGATGATCGGCCCCAACGGTGCGGGCAAGACCACTGTATTCAACTGCCTGACCGGCTTCTACAAGCCGAGCGACGGCAAGATTGTCTTTCGCGGTGAAGAGATTCAGGGCCTGCCCGGCTTCAAGGTCGCCCGCAAGGGCATGATCCGTACCTTCCAGCATGTGCGCCTGTTCAAGGAAATGACCGTCGTTGAGAACCTGCTGGTTGCGCAGCACCAGAGCATGAACACCAACATGCTCGCCGGTCTGTTCAAGACGCCCGCCTACCGGCGCAGCGAGAAAGAAGCGATGGAACGCGCGGCCTATTGGCTGGAGCGGGTCAATCTGCACGAGTTTGCCAACCGCACCGCCAGTACCCTGGCCTACGGTCAGCAACGCCGCCTGGAAATTGCCCGCTGCATGGTCACCCAGCCCAGTCTGTTGATGCTGGATGAGCCTGCGGCGGGTCTCAACCCACGCGAAACGCATGACCTGAAAGAGCTGATTTCCGAGCTGCGCGATACGCATGACCTGACGGTACTGCTGATCGAGCACGATATGAAACTGGTGATGGATATCTCCGACCATATCGTCGTGATCAACCAGGGCAGCCCGCTGGCCGATGGCACGCCGGAACAGGTGCGCAATAACCCCGATGTGATCAAGGCCTACCTGGGCGAAACCTGAGGCAAGACTCCATGCTGTACATGAAAAACGTCTCTACCCACTACGGCAAGATCCAGGCCCTGCATGATGTGAGCCTGGAAGTGGAACGGGGGGAAATTGTCACCCTGATCGGCGCCAATGGCGCCGGCAAGACCACCCTGCTGATGACCCTGTGCGGCGATCCACGCGCCACCACCGGGAGCATTCGCTATGAGGGTGAAGAGCTGACCGGCCTGACCACGGCCGAGATCATGCGCAAGGATATCGCCATAGTGCCTGAAGGCCGCCGGGTGTTTTCGCGCCTGACCGTGGAAGAAAACCTGAGCATGGGGGGATTCTTCACTCACAAGGATGATTTCCAGCAGCAGCTCGATACCACGCTGGGCCTTTTTCCTCGTCTGAAGGAACGTTATCAGCAGCGCGCAGGCACTATGTCCGGCGGTGAGCAGCAGATGCTGGCGATTGGGCGTGCACTCATGAGCAAACCGCGCCTGCTGCTGCTTGATGAACCTTCACTAGGACTGGCGCCGATCATCATTCAGCAGATCTTCGACATCATCGAGCAACTGCGTAGCCAGGGTGTAACCATCTTTCTGGTCGAGCAGAATGCCAATCAGGCGCTCAAGTTGGCAGACCGCGGCTATGTGATGGAACACGGGCACATCGTCATGCAGGACACCGGTGAAGCGCTGCTCTCCAACCCCCAGGTCCGCAGCGCCTACCTGGGCGGCTGAAGATCAGGGCACCAAGCCCTGATAGGCGCAGCCTGTCAGGGTTTTACCCTCACGCACAAAGCGTGCGGTGCGGTGATAATAGTCACCGCCGCTTTGCTCGAAACAGGCGTTGGGGTATATCCAGAGTTCCTGCGGATCCCCGCGTAACGATTGAAAGCTGATAGCGCTGCCGGGCACCTCTTCGGTGATAACCGGTACCGGCGGGGCTACGTTGTCCGTACCCTGATCCAGCCATTGCATGCCCGTAGGGCCCGTCTGCACGCGCCACTCAAGCCCATTGCCCACCACCGTCCACTGGCTACGTTCTGCTGACTGGTCAGCACAGCCGTCGAGCTCCTTTTGCAGACGAATGATCTCTACCGGCGCCACTGCCCCGCCGGTGAGCCTGCGCACCGTCATATCGACAAAAACACCCTGCTCCGAGGAGTCCGCTACCTGCTCGAACAACTGTTGAATACGCACCTCATCGGACACGGCAAGAGCGCTTTGCCCACTACAGGGTCGCAGCATAAGCTGACCGGCTTGCACTGCCAGGTTGCCCGCTACACGCTCGCCGGGTTCCTCCCGCGCACCGGGAAAAACGGCACAGCCGGCCAGGCCGATAACAACGAATAACGCGCCAAACCGGGATAAATTCACACACTTGGACGACATAAAGCACCCTTTGGGCAGAAAACCCTAAAAAAGGGCTTTGTACTTGATCACAAATTCAACAACTGATGGTACTCTCTCACATATTAAGGGGATACTCTTACACCAACTTCTTAACATTCGTACTCGGGCATCATGAAAACATTAAAAACTCTCTCCGCCGTATGCTTGTCTCTCGCACTCGCCGCCTGTGCTTCCAAAGCCCCTGTAGAGCCCACACCTCCGCCACCGCCACCGCCTTCCTGGGCTGAATCTCGCGTTGAGCCATTAACTGCCATTGCCGAGAAAGAAGGCTTTGAAGTTGTACGCGAAGGTGAGCAGATTCGTCTGATTATTCCGGTAGAAGGCAACTTCCATCCCAAGCGCACCTTGTTGCTGCCATCGGGTCTGGTGCCATTGAGCAAGATTGCCAAGGCGCTCAAGGAAGATACAGACAGCCATTATGCCGTAGTCGGCCATAGCGACAGCACCGGTGAAGAAGCGCAGAACGAGCAACTGAGCATGGAGCGCGCCCAGGCCGTTGCCAGCATCCTGATGCTCGGTGGTGTCAGCGGCAAGCGCATGAGCCTGACCAGCATGGGCGAGAACCAGCCGCGTGCTGACAATAGCACCTACACCGGCCGCATGCTCAACCGCCGCGTCGAGATTCTGATGACGCCCTACCCAACTCGGGTAGCCATGGTTACTAACTGAGTCAGCCGAATCTTGTTGCAATTGAACCCTGCCGCTCCCTGCCGCAGGGTTTTTTATTTCTCGCTATCCCTGCTGAATATCAAGCCTGATTGATTCTCTGAGCATCGTCCGCCGCTGGCAGGTTTTCACACACCACGCTAAATCCCGACAGCCTTTTTGCCTGATGCTTGGCATGCGAGGCTAACTCAGCCAGTTGAGCTGGATCCTTTACCCCGTGCCCCTGTGCGGGTAGCACCAATACCCCGATCGAGAGTTGCAAAAGACCGTGATGACGCCACTGCCCATGCCTGTCCGGCGCGCTAAAGCCGGCTGCTTCAATATGCTCCGGACGATAGAAGCTGCTGCACAACTGCTGGAAGCGCCGATCCAATAGCTGCAGCCGCCGACGCCAATCCGGGCTGCGCAATACCAGCATGAAATCGTCACCGCCAATGTGCCCTACAAAGTCGCATCGCGGGTCGCACAGGCTGCGTAGAATCTGCGCCAGCCCAAGTAAAACCTCATCCCCCTTGCCGTACCCGTAGATATCATTGAACGGCTTGAACGCGTCCAGATCGACATAGCACAAGTGCGCCGCCTGGCCATTCGCCAACAGGCGCGCCAGACACTCCTGGATAGGAATATTGCCGGGCAGCAGGGTCAGTGGGTTGGCATGCCGCGCCTGAATGATCTTCAGCTCGGTAATGTGCCGGAGTACGTCGATTACCCGCCCCAGCCCCGCATACTTGCCATCGCGCAGGATGATAAAGTCTTCTTCCATACGCTGGCGGGCGCGGCTGGTCAGCAGGCGACTGACGCGTTCCAGACTCTGCTGTACATCCACGACCAGACAATCCCGATCCATCAGATGAGAAATGGGCTTGCGACCATGCAGCTCGACGGCAAAGGGTTTGAGCATGATCTGGCTGAGACTGTGGCAATGGACGGTGCCTACCGGCTCCAACGCTTCATTGAGCACCGCCAGACTGTTGAGACTGGCCTGTTGATGAAAACGCGCCAGTACCTGATTGACCGTATCGTTCTGATCCACGCCGGGCACGGCCATCAGCAGCGAATCCAATGCCTGCTCTGTTTCCAGCGTAGGCTGCGCGTCGCGGGTAGCGAGATGCGCCTGCATGGCTTTCTGACAGGATGCTGGCTCACTTTCCGGGCGGCCCAGCCAATAGCCCTGCACCCAATCCACGCCCATTTCTTCCAGTACCTGCAGCTCCTCGGGGTGCTCTATGCCTTCAGCAATGATGTGCGCCTGGGATGCCTTGGCCAGGTTGAGAATGGAACCAACAAACTCGCGCTTCAAGGCATCAAGATGAATACCGTCGATAAAGTGTCGGTCTATCTTGACGAAGTCGGGGCGCAATTCCGACCATAGACGCAAGCTGGAATATCCCGCTCCCAGATCATCCAGCGCTATGCGGAAACCCATTTCCCGATAATGCACCAACGCGCTGTGCAGCAGGCCAAAGTTGTCAATCGGCGCCTGTTCAGTCAGCTCTATCACCACCTGATCCGGGGTCATGCCTGCTGCTTTCAACATGGCCAGCGTACGGCCCGGGTAATGCTGTTTTTCCAGCAGGCTTTCAGGCGACACGTTGAGAAATAGCTGGCCAGGAAGCTGCAAACGGCTGAAGGCCTCCACTGCCTTGCGCCGGCAAAGCATTTCCAGCTCAGTCAATAAACCGCACTGGCGCGCCGTGGCGAACAATGTCAGAGGTGAGTGAAGTGCGCTATTGGATGGCCCACGGCTGAGCGCCTCGTAGCCGACAATACGCTGTTGCAACATGGACACTATTGGTTGAAGGAGAACCGTTACCGCCTCCGTCTGGAGGATATTCAGCAGCGCCTGATGTTGTTGATTGAGGGTCATGGGATTACCGGCAGAATGATAACGGCCTGTTCAGCAACACCTCGAGAGCGAGACAAGTGCGAACTACCAAAGGCCACAAACAGCGCCTTCATGCTGACCGGCGACTATGACAATCCAATGACAAAGGTTACATAAAAGCGCTAATGGGTTAGGGCAATGGTAAAGCCACGATGATGGAAACTGCCGGTGTAGCCCTGGCGGTCAAGCTCGGGCAGAAAAGTTGGCCACTTCCTTGCTGTATAAGTTATGAACCGGCTGCGGCACACCAGGTCTCAGATTTACAGTGACTCCCGCGCTATACTGAACGCCAGTGACCTTGGCGCCAATACTTACCCCCTGGAGACCCATGACTCAATCCAGCAGCCCGCAATTCGACAATAGCTATCTGTTGTTGCCAGCGCATTTTTACAGCAAGCAGACGCTCGCGCCAGTAGAGGCTCCGGCATTGATACGCATCAATGAGGCACTCGCCGCACAGCTGGGCATATCAGCCGAGTGGCTGGCATCAGATCAGGGCCTGCAGGTACTGGCAGGTAATGAAGTGGCGCCCGGGTCCGAACCCATCGCCACAGCCTATGCCGGCCACCAGTTCGGCGGCTGGAACCCGCGCCTGGGTGACGGTCGCGCTACGCTTTTGGGTGAAGTGATAGGTAAAGACGGCAAGCGCTACGACTTCCAGCTCAAAGGTGCCGGGCGCACCGCCTATGCCCGCGGCGGTGATGGCCGCTCGCCCCTCGGGCCGGTGTTGCGCGAGTACGTTGTAAGCGAAGCGATGGCGACGCTGGGTGTGCCCACCTCACGCGCGCTCGCCGCCGTGACTACGGGTGAACCGGTCATGCGCGAGGGGTTGCTACCGGGCGGCATTCTGGCCCGCATCTCCAGCAGCCACATTCGTATTGGCACTTTTCAGTTCTTCGCTGGGCAGAACGACCTTGAGGCGGTCAAGACCTTGGCCGACCATGTCATTGCCCGCCATTACCCCGCCGCAGCCGAGGCCGAACGGCCCTATGCCGCACTGCTGCGCGCAGTGATTGGCCGTCAGGCAGCGCTGATAGCGCAGTGGCAACAACTTGGCTTTATCCACGGGGTGATGAACACCGACAATATGCTGGTGTGTGGCGAGACCATCGATTACGGGCCCTGCGCCTTCATGGACAACTATCATCCCGATCGAGTCTACAGTTCGATCGACTCCGGCGGACGCTATGCGTACGCCAATCAACCCGGTATCGGGCAATGGAACCTGGCCTGGCTGGCCCGCGCCTTACTTCCCCTGATAGACCAGGATGAAAATCTTGCTGTGCAGGAGGCGCAACAAGCCCTTGATGATTATGTGCCGCAATATCAGCACGCCTATGACAGCATCATGGCCGGGAAGATCGGCCTGAGCCAGGCAGATGCAGATAGCAAAGCGCTGATAGAAGAGTTACTGCAGCTGATGGCGGCGGCAAATGCCGACTACACGCTGACGTTCCGCCGCCTGGCCGAGCTAGCCGAACCTAAAGGCAAGTACGAGGGCGACAGCGTAGCCGAGCTGGTGGAACTGCCGGACAGCCTGACTGGCTGGATTGAACAGTGGCAAGAGCGACTGACCCGTGATCCCGCCGATGCCCATGAGCGGCAGCAGCGCATGCTGCGCCTGAACCCTGCGTATATCCCGCGCAATCACCTGGTTGAAGAAGTGATAAGGGCAGCGGTGGATAACAATGACCTGAGACCCTTTCACCGTCTGGTGGAACGCCTGGCAGAGCCATTTCGTTATGATTCAGCAGATGCCCGCTATGCCACTCCCCCCACACGCGAACAAGTGGTAGCTCGCACCTTCTGCGGCACCTGACCCAGCGTGGGGCATGCTAGCATCGCTTGCCCGGCCTCACGCTGAGGGGCCGGGGCCGTTTTGCAAATTGCCGAGCCAGACAGGATCAAGCTGGTACTGATCAACAGCCAGCCCCCTCTCCAGCATGGCCTCCCGATGCCTGTCGACCTCCCCACCAAGATCATTCAATGCCTGGGGGTTGCCATCGAGTTTATGCATTTCCGCCAGTCCCAGATGATAGAAGCGTAATGTCTTCATGGCCTCTGGTGAGCCGGCTTTTACGCCCGCCTCCACCTGGTGCATGACATTGGTGATACTCATCAGGCCACGCTTGAGCTGCCAGCCATACACCGCCGACGCCATCCACGGTTGGGTCCAGAAGACCTTGCGCACCAGCATGATAGTGAAGGCCAGCCCCACCAGTACGCCCGCCAGATTCCACCGGAAATTGCTGCCTTCCTCGCTGCCGAACAGGGCCACCGCCAGCGTCGACAAGGACATCGCCAGCACAGCAAAGACCACCGCTACTATCAGCGTGCTCTTGCGCGTCTGCTGGCGATACTGCTCGGGGCTGACATGGCGGATCTCAAACATCCGCGGTTCCAGCCGCGATCTCGCGCAACGCGGAGACCAGACTCTCAGGCTCCTGCGCCCCTGAAATCAGATACTGCTCATTGATGATAAAGGCGGGTACAGCCGAGACGCCTGCTTGCTGATACCGCGACTCCTCCTCGCGAACAACGTCTGCGTAATCATCGGATTCCAGCACCGCGCGAGCCTGCTCGCGATCCAACCCCGCCGACTCGACACAACCGAGCAGTACCTCGGGCGCCGCGACATTCTCGGCCCGTCCGAAATAAGCCTCAAACAACGCCATCTTCAGTTCGGTCTGACGCCCCTGCTCTCCCGCCCATTTCACCAGACGATGAGCGTCGAAGGTATTGGCGGTATAGCGCTCCTGCATCCGGGTAAAATCAAGCCCCAGATCCTTGGCGATGCCCATCATGTTGGCCTGTGCTGCCTCCATCTCCGCAGCGCTGCGGCCGTACTTCTTGCTCAGCGCCTGCAATATCGGCTGAGGTTCAGACGCAGGATCGGGATTGAGTTCAAAGGCGCGCCACTGCACCGACACCGTCAATTCGTCCGCCAGCGTTGCCATGGCCTTTTCCAGCCGCGCATAGCCAATGGCGCACCAAGGGCATGCAATGTCGGAAACGATGTCCACTTTCAAGGATTTCATGTCGGCAACCTCCAGTCTCTTTTCTGCGGGAAATGCAGTCAGTGGCTAGTGTAACCGGCAAGGGGGTGGAGGTTCAGCCTATGCTTTCGGCTGGGCTGCCAGCGGATGTTTCCGAGCCCGAAGGCCAGCGGCTTATCCATGAGATAACCCCGGTCACAGCTGAAAGCTACTCTCGAAGACATCGGGGAAGCCGCGGTAGAGAACACCTGACCGACGCTGGAACACACCAGCAGAGCCAGCACCGGCTGGCTCTGCTGCAAAGCTACTCCTGCGGCGTCAACTTCAGCAGCGTGCCGTTACCCTCACGCATACCGTCTTCCAACAGCCAGATTGCACCGTCCGGACCTTGCTCGACCTCACGCACGCGGCGCTGGAGATCAAAACGTTCTGCCTCCTGAGCGCTTTCCCCGTCGAACTCGACGCGCACCAAAGACTGGGACGAGAGGCCGCCAATAAAACCGCTGCCTTTCCAGTCCGGGAAAAGCTCGCCGTCATAAATAATGAAGCCAGCCGGTGAAATCACCGGAGTCCAGGTAATCACGGGGGCGTTGAATTCAGGGCGGGTATCGTGATCGGGAATCGGCCTGCCATCATAGTGCTCGCCATTGGATACCAGCGGGTAACCATAATTCGCGCCTTTTTCGATCAGATTCAGCTCATCGCCATTCTTTGGCCCCATTTCATGGGCCCACAACCTGCCGTCAGCATCGAATGCCATGCCAAGAATATTACGGTGCCCCAACGACCAGACCTGTGCTGCCACCTCGCCCTGATCGGTAAAAGGGTTATCCTCAGGCGCACTACCATCGTCGTTCAGCCTGACTATCTTGCCCAGATTGCCGGTCATGTCCTGGGCCGGATCAAATTCCTGTCGCTCGCTGGAGCTGATCCACAGCATTCCGTCATCATCGAACGCAAGACGCTGGCCGAAATGGCCATTGCCAGACATCTTCGGCGTTTGCCGCCAGATCACCTCTAGATCCTCAAGCTCGCCGCCGCCCTCGTCGTCCAATACCAGCCGCGCTTTGGCTACCGCAGCACCAGACCCGCCGTCTCCCGCCTCAACATAGCTGAGATAGATCTGCTGGTTATCGTCGAATTGCGGATGCAACAACACATCACCCAGCCCACCCTGACCGGCATGAACGACCTCAGGCACACCCTCGATACTCCCGGTTTCGCCCGCTTCCAGATCATGCAAACGCAGGTTGCCCGCCATCTCTGTTACCAGAAGTCGGCCGTCAGGCAGGAATGTCATAGCCCAAGGTGCATCGAACGTTGTGACCTCGGTAAGTGAAAAAGGCATACCCGAGTCAGTAGATCCCGTCTCACCCTGATCAGCTTCCGCCATAGCTTCAACTGAGTCTGTATCCGCAGCAGCAGAAGCCGATTCAGCCGGGGCCACCTCAGCTGTTGTCGAAGGTGCAGGGGGCGTATCCGGGTTACCTGGATTGGATGAATTGTCGCAGGCTGCCAACAGCCCGAGGGTGGCGAGAAAAATCAGGGAATGTTTGAAAGGGACCATAAGCGCTCCTGAAGTTTGGAAGATCTAATCCATTATTCCGCCGTGACGGCCGAAGTGTGATCGTGCAGCTATCCAATATAAGCGTTTTTTCTTTTGTCTATCCGAGCAATCTGAACCTGACCTGCTCCGAAATTATAAAATCGTTTTTCAGCGGAGACGGGCAGAGTCTATCCAGGCCTTGCTCTCATTGGGACCATTGGTTTTCGTAGTGGTTTCTTGAGGTCCTTGGATTTCGGCTGATTCGCAACGGAAACCATGATGAGGTTTATGGTATGAAGCGGTTGAGCAATAGGGCGATTCACACCCAAAACTCAATTGAGAAGAAAGACCTGTAGCTCATAAACAAATAATAAGAATGGCCACAACAGCAACGACCAGCCCCATCCAGCCCGATAGGATGGGCGCGAACCGTATTTATTGTCCTGCTTCTGTCCTGGCCATATCAAAAGCAGAGGCCATATGAAATTGAGAAGAACACCATAGCCGCCACTCTTACCTAGGTCGTGCAAACGCCTAGCACTTGCTCCAAAGGTTCCCACCAACCAATACAGGATAGAGAACGTAAAAGTCAGAAAAAGTAAGGGCTGCGGGAGAGCCATCCATTCATGGATTATCACAATCAACACCAACGGCCAACAGACCAATAGCTGGACTGCAAGAAACTCCACGCGGCCGATACGCCCCCTGAAATGTAGCAAGTGATAAAACAAAAATAGCACTGCCGCCGCCAACAATTTCCTGAAGGGCCCTAATTGAGTTTTGAGCAACACTCCAGCATTCATAGTTTCTTTCCTGAGTACCCGTCTGGACTTACTTGGAATCGATTGGGTCGATGTTATTGTTTTTTTAAAATCAAACACTCTGACCCTATTGATTGGGCCATTGACTACCCGTTGATAGATAGCTCCTGTTCGCCCCAGGCTGGCACTCTGTTCACGGTTTCGGTGTTTGTCAACGTAGTTGTCGCGTAGACCATACTTTTATGCAGCCTGTAGCTGCGGTTCTTCTTGCAGGTTTTGCTGCTTCTCTGGATTGAGTGTTACTTCCCTCACAGCGTCCCAGTTTCGCGTATTCCTTGACCATCGTTCCGGGTGCGCTGAGCGTGCCTGTTGATACAGCGAATGACGCTTTGCCAAGATATCCACATCCAGGCGCAGATGGCGCTCCGCTGGCGTCACGAAGCGGATCCGGCTATGTCGGTGCTCGTGGTTGTACCAGTACATGAAGTCCCTGACCCAGGCCCGGGCGTCATCCAGGCTGGCAAAGCCGTTCTGCGGCCATTGAGGGCAGTACTTCAATGTTCGGAACAGTGATTCCGAGAAGGCGTTGTCATTACTTACGCGGGGCCTGCCGCGCGAAGGCGTGACGCCAAGGTCATACATTTTGGTTAGCAAGGTCGCAGACTTCATGGGTGCACCGTTATCAGAATGCAGCACCAGCGGCTCACGCAGGCATTTTTCACTGAGTATGCTGCGTTGCAACAAGGCCGCTGCGTCTTCGCCAGATTCGGCGCTGTGTACTTCCCAGCCAACCGCTTTGCGGCTGTAAATATCTTCAATCAGATACAGGTAGTAATACTGACCGCGCACCGGCGATGGCAGATAGGTAATGTCCCAGGACCAGACCTGATTGGGCTTTCTGGCTATATGTGTTGTGGGCGCGGGATGCTGACGAGGCCGCTGGCTACGGCCCCGACGGTACTGCTGGCCAGCGGCATGCAGTACACGGTAGAAGCTGCTTTCAGAGCCAATATAGCGGCCTCGATCAGCCAGCCGCGGCACGATCTGACTCGGCGGGAGGTGGGCAAACGCCTCGCTGTTACACAGCTCAACTATGGCCCCACGCTCAGTCTCCGTCAGTGCGTTAGCCGGCTTGGGGCGTATGGCAGTAGTGCGGCCGTCGGCTTTCATCACATCCTCTAGGGTCCAGCGCTGGAAGGTACGCAAGCTAATACCCAGTTCGTCACACGCCGGCTTCTTTCGTGCACCGTTGGTAATGGCTTCATTGAGCCACTCGACATAGTTTTGCCTGACTGGCAGCGAGGTCAGCTCTCCTCGCTGTCGTCGCCCCAGTAGGCATTGAGCTTTTTTCGCAGTACCAGCAGTGCTGCTGCCTCAGCCAGCGCCTTCTCTTTGCGGTGGAGCTCACGCTCCAACTGGCGGATGCGCTTCTTGTCGGCCTTGGCCTGCTCACGATCCGCTTGGCTTTGCGCCTTGGCGCTGTGCTGGCCGGTGAGGCATGCAGCCTTCCAGGCCTTCACCTGTTGTGGGTAAAGCCCTTTGCTGCGGCAATACTCGCTCAGCTCGATCTCTGACAGCGCAGCCGTTTCAATAACGACCGCCAGTTTGGCTTCTGCCGACCAGTTATCGGTCAGCTTTTGATCTCCGGGCACAGCAGCTCCTCCGGCCTTGGCTTGTTTGCGCCAATTGTAAAGCGTCTGCTCAGAAATGCCTTCCTGCCGGGCTAGCTTGGCAACAGACAGGTTGTGAGGCGGCAGCAGCTTTCTCAGCAGGGCTTCTTTTCGCTCTGGTGCATAACGTGGCATTGCATGACTCATACCGTCCCCGGGATTGGATTTGGGTAAAACCGATCAGGCGACAACTACCCTGACACCGGGGGGTTTGGCCTGCTCTAACTCAATATCCACCAGACGAGTGATGGGGCCGTTCGGGTCCAGACGTTCACGGATCAGCTTGGGCCATTGGCTGCGGGAACGGCGTTTGGCGATGGCGTAGGTGAAGTTTTGTGTTGCTCGCATGGGCAAAAACAACAGACTTCCAAAGAGAAGTGCAACATCTAGCCAGTTGAGGAAGTTGCGACCATTCTTGGCTTTGTATTCTTCCCTGATCAGTCCCCAGTACAGGCGCACTGACTGACCTTTACTATTACGTACCTCCATCAGGCTCTGGTTAAAATCGGGCGACTCACTGTGATTGCCCTGCTCATCAAACCAAGGGCCTTTGTCCATATAGGCACGCAGGTATTCCCAGAAGCCCAACTGCATCTCCAGACTCTTGCCCAGCGGAGAGCCCAGATTGAGCAGTACCTGCTCCTCGGGGTGACCATAACGATGCAGTAAAGCTTCCAGTGCCGCATGCCGCATCCCCCCGGTATAGGGACCAACAGTATCGAAACTGTAGGCCGCAGCAGCAATCTCGTCCCAGGGGGCATGGTAGATATGACCATCCTGCTCAAAATACACTTCGCGTGTGCGGCGATTGAACAGGATGGACAGCGGCATAGGGCGCAGGACTTCCCATAGAAAGGGGGCTATAAAACAGACCAGGGCTACTAGGAGAGCTTGCAATACGCCGTCATCATTTCCTGTGCGATAGGCAAGGAAGGCCATAATACTGAGCGAAACTCCCAGTACCCCCCCCAATGCCCCGGTCAACATTCCCCGGTCTGCGCTCTCACCGTTTTCAATAGACAGATAATGCTCCGTCTGCTCCTCCACATCGGGCATACACATCAGCGGAGCACCCGTTGGCTGATCGGCCTGTAACGGATGGCCGTCCACTGCCTGGGCCAGGCGTTGGGCAAGCGGGTGTGTGCTACTCATATTCAGCTCACATCAATATCGATGGACGGTAGATACAGCCCCTCGATGGGTTGGTAGGTCAGCTTGCCACGGACAGCAATCAGGCGGGCATCGTCGTCTGGATGGTAGGCGCGACGGAGGCGTAAGCCGTTGCTTTGAGGTGCCACGCGGTTATTTCTGAACAGCTCATGGGGAACCCTGCTGTTGCTGTCGGGCCGCACATGGGTTCCTGTATCAGGGTCAAAGGGTAACCGGTCGCCCTCGTCCCAGACCAGCGCTCTACAGTGCCTTGTGCTGCTAAAGAGACCGGTCTTTTGTTCCCACTCCTCCTCCCCATCAAAGCTGACCATGCCCTGGCGATACGCCCTTTGCCCAGGCAAACGCAGCACCAGCCGCACCTCCTGCATCACCTGGCCAGTACGGGGATTGGCTTCCTGCCAGCGCTCAAGCTTGAGGCTGACAGGCAGGACGACCTGGTACAGCTTTTCCAAGGTGCCTGACAGTTTATATGACCAGTCCGCGGGACGGGTGCCGTAGCGGGTCTGCTTGAGCCATTGCTCCAGCAAAAGGCAAGACCTGACCCCAATCTGCATGCCCCCAATCTGCATGGTGATACGGTGGTTCAGGCCGCGATTCGTTTGCGATGTCAGCGGCGGGCCTTATTGACAGGGGTAGTGCTTTGGACTGCGCACCGAAAACCTGCTAGCGCGTTTACATCATGCTCCGCGCCCAAGGGACTGCTAATCACGTCTGGGGTGCCCCGGCGGGAAAAGCTGAAAGCCAATGATCCTGTCCCCAAAGCTCGCATGATTTTTTCATCCCCGATGTCGGGTCCCTGAGGATTGTGAACTTTTGGATTTTCTCCATAGTAAGTTTCGGAGTACCAGTCGCTTACCCATTCTTCGCCATTTCCAGCAGTGTCGTAGATTCCTAGAGGGTTAGGCGGTAGTCGAGTTCCAGCCGGGCTCTTAGATCGTTGATTAACGATTTCATAGTAGGGGTGGGCATAATCGGCAACTGGGTTTCCATCGTGAGTGGGATATAACCACTCGGTGGCGCCTCGATTCCGGGCCGCAAACTCCCATTGTGCGGATGTAGGTAAATCAAATCGAAGCTCGGTTTTCTTTGAAAGCCAAAGGCAATAATTCTTTGCTTCCTTCCATGGGACCAGCGCTGGCTTCAAGATATATTCGTATGCATCGGCAATTTTTATGTATGGCTCTCGCTCTTCAGGATCGTTCCTGTACAAGAAAGTGACGACAGGTTGCGCAGTATCCAATCGGTACGTGTCGTATTCCTCCCATGTTGTGGGCAAGCTGGCTAGCGAATAACTCGACAGCGTCACCTCGTGGGCTTTGTCTTGCTCTGCAGTTGGTGGGAAGTAGGGACGCCATACTCCATCGTCACCCAACAGACCGAAGTCACCCATAATAAAAGTATCACCTTCGACGTAAACCATGTTGTTCAACGATTGATTAACAATATATTGTAATTTCTCTTGATGGCCGCCCGGACTCTCTTTTTCGTCTGCCTTAGAGCAACCGGAAGCCACTAACACTAGAGATAAAAGAAAATATTTCTTATGCATAGCGGGTCTCTGTCAGGCGAATATGTGGATCAATGGGGCCAGAATCGTTGATCCCAGACTGAAACGACTAATGTCATGCCGGCCGTTCGATCAGATGTAGCATCCTGATTTTTTAGCCGCTGATTTACTTTGAGTGTCGTTGATCCTGGATCAATCTCTGCCCCCATTGGTACTGGCGTGCCATCAGGCAGCTCAACTCCACGCCAGGAGATTGCTGAGACAGTTACTCCACCGGGTCTATTGCATTGCTGCTGTCCTGCAAACTTGCGGTAGCAGCGCTGACAGAACTTGCGAGCCAAGTCCAAGCAATCTGACCTAAGAACCCCAAGAAAATCCGGCAAGTATTATCCATGCAGCAGCAATGAGCAGCGCAAGAAGCGCGCCCACAAGGGCAACCCTCAGTTTTGTTCTCGCTATAGGGGAAGCCAGGCCAATTAAAGCCAGCGCCCCCGTCACTAAGCTTACCCCAAGCGGCCGCTGAGGACTGTCCAGCAACAACAAGCCGAGCAGAAGCGTCAGGGTTGCCCCAATCAGAGCAATGGATTTGAGAACGCTGGACGCTGGCCTGCCTTCAGCTCGCCGTAAATAGCTCCAGTACAGTAAGCAGCCAACCACTAATGCCCCCAATGGAACCACCCAGACCACCACATTTTCAGGCCTGAATTCATAGAATAAGTGCAACGCTTGAAACGATAGGCAGAGAGCCAGCTACCGGTACAATCCAGGCTCTCACACCGAAGGATTCAAGCGCATATGAATGCACATTACCGGCAACTGACTCA